>Ga0307428_1000021_pt1 | contig 165344 bp, 139 predicted proteins | sample SalMarWE160240MG_FD_202161 | JGI IMG/M metagenome (GOLD analysis project Ga0307428, IMG submission 202161) | Salt marsh sediment microbial communities from the Plum Island Ecosystem LTER, Massachusetts, United States - WE1603-240 | ecosystem: Environmental > Aquatic > Marine > Intertidal zone...
AAGCAGGCGTAGCGAACTTCCGGTTTCACGATTTGCGCCATACCTTTGGAAGCTATCTCGGTATGAAGGGATACAACGCCTACACGATTATGCATCTCATGGGCCATAAGACGATAGCTATGAGTGCTCGGTATACCCATATCTCGGAGGAACAGCTTAGGGCCGCCGTAGACGGAATTGGTGCAAAAGTGGTGCAATCCCCTCAAGCCCAGACTTGGTAATCTCCACAAGTTACGCAAATACGTATGCCGGAGTAGCTCAGTAGGTAGAGCAGCGGTTTTGTAAACCGCAGGTCAGGGGTTCGACTCCCTTCTCCGGCTTTTTTTCTCGGTTGACAATCCTGTCACCTGGTGTAAAATTTAGGTCCGAATAATCTTAAATGATCGGGTAGGTACCCAAGTGGCCAAAGGGGGCAGACTGTAAATCTGCTGGCGAATGCCTTCGGGGGTTCGAATCCTCCCCTGCCCATACATATGCTCCTTTTTAGCCAGAGGCTAAAAAGATCGCAACGGAAGATGAAGCTTAACCAAATGGTTGACCTTCCTTTTTCTTTCGGGGTCCCCGCGAAGCTGTGAAGCATTTTTTGTGGGGTAAAAAAGCTGGACAAGAATGCGACTGCGTCGCAATTACAGATTGAAGATTCAAGATTGAAAGATTTAAAAATAGCTCCGCAAGCGTCATCCTTCGGTAGCGAAGTTAGTCTTCTTTGGCAAGTATTGTACCCTATGGGGCAAGAATTGCCCCAAGGGGCACGCTGCCTTACCAGTCCGTTGGTGTGCTCATTGGTGCCGCGCTGCCACGAAGAGTAAGGTTCGCAGAAGAAGCACTTTATGTCAGTGGCTTTAGAGATAACTTCATGCCCGGCATTCTCGGTGCCATTGTCGAAAGTGATAGTATGCCTGGAGTCTCTGGGAAAACACAGCAGGCGGCTGATGATAGCTTGAGATGTCAGAGTAGAAGTCTTAGCCTCCAAACCTCTCAAGTTGAACCAACCGGCTTGAGCGTTCCACCATGGATAACACAGCTGCCTTGCTCCGGCGAGGAGTCTTCCTTGAGCTTACTGGCTACGTAATCCCTGATCTTATCGTTCTTTAATCGCATCCTGCGGCTCGCCTTTGACCTGCGCTTATCCGTACGCTCCTGAGCGCGATGATCAAGGTAACCCGCGTGGACAGTTAACCTGTTGTGCCGTAGCTCCCGCGAGATACTTGAAGGACTACGAGATAAAACTCGTGCCATCTCTCGTATGGATCGCTCAGCTCTACGCATCGTATCTACCACCTCACGCTCCTTCAGTCCAAGATGTCGGTATCTTTTGTGCATACATCCTCAGACCGGAGGGGGAAGTATTCCCAATAACGAAATCCCTCTCGCTTTCCAAGGTGTTGCACTTCATTATTGAACCCACGACTTGCATAGTGAGTACAACCCAGTAGACTTTGCTGATGATCTGGTTGTGGGTGCAATTCTTGGTATGTGTGGGGGTGATCGTTGCCGCCGGCACCTATCTCGTTAAGTTCGGCGACGTGATCGCGGAACGCACCAAGCTGGGAAGACTCTGGGCGGGGGCGATTCTCGTGGCCACCGCCACCTCGTTACCTGAACTCTTCACCGGCGTCAGCTCCGTTCTCATATTTGACGTTCCGGATATCGCGGTAGGCACCCTGCTCGGCTCCTGCGTCTTTAATCTGCTTCTTCTGGTCATCCTTGACTTTGCCTCCAAGAAAACATCGTTCTTTGACGGGGTTCATCCGGCATACATCGTAGAAACATCTTTCTCATTGGTTATGGTAGCAATCGTTGCTCTGGGGTTGTTCTTGTGCAATGCTTTGGAGTGCTTCCCTTGGGTTTGGCCTGGGAGCTTTCTTATTCCGATTATATACGTCTTTGCTGTACGCATCACTATCAGGGAAGGCAGGTATCCTCCTTATACCCAGGAGATGGTTGCCAGAGAAGAACCCAAGCCGAAGAACCGCTCCAAACGGAGACCTGTCAGTTTAGGCAAAGCCATACTTGGCTATGCGATCTCGGCTGTTCTGGTTATTGGCGCTTCCCTGTGGCTGCCCGGTGTGGCCGTGCGGATCGCCACCCGAACCGGCATCGGTACCAGCGTCATCGGCGGCATCCTGGTGGCGCTCACCACCTCCTTGCCCGAAATCGTCACCACCCTGGCCGCGTTACGCATCGGTGCGGCGGACATGGCATTCTCCAACGTGGTCGGCTCCAACATGTTCAACATGCTGATACTTTCGGTGGACGACATGCTCTACTTCAAGGGACCGATCACATCCCACGTGTCCTCAATCAACCTCGCCACCGCCGTCATCGTTATGGGTATGACCGGCGTGGCGATCACCGCGCTCGCCGTGCGTAGACAGCGCAAGTTTCTCAGACTTTCCTGGGCCAGCTGGGCGCTGGTGGCAGGGTTTATCATAAACATCATCCTGGTGGTTTCCTCAAAGTAAGCCGCACGAGGGCTCAAGCAGAGGGTAAGTTTGGGTATTAAAAATGACATAAAAGCCTTCCGTATCCGCGGCTGGTTTTGTCCTTGACAAGGAATGTCGGGTGGGTATCATTAAGTTCAATGTGTGGATTCTTCGCAATCTCCTTCTCCAGCCAACGTGCCGATCTCGGTAAAATCCTCTACCGGGCGGGAACAAGGCTTGCTTACCGTGGATACGACACTGCAGGGGTGGCGACTATCTCTGAAGACGGGAGGCTTGATCTCAGAAAGGACGCAGGAGAGGTTGAAGAACTCAACGAAAAGCTGGGGTTCTCGGAGATGCAGGGTCAGCGCGGCATAATACAGCTTCGCTGGGCCACTTTTGGATTTCCTAATCATCAAAACTCCCAGCCCCATCACGATTGCCGCAGGTTCCTCGTGGGGGCCCACAACGGGAACATAATCAACACCCGCAGCCTGCGCGATGAGCTTTCCTCAAACGGTCATATACTGCTCGGTGAGAACGACGGCGAGGTGATACTGCATCTTTTGGAGGAACCTTTCTATCGTAGCAGGAATCTTGTCTATGCGGCCAAGGAGGCTACTGCCAGAATGAAGGGTGCCTATGCTTACGTTACTACCTCTCTTGACGGCGACGGGTTCGTGTCGGTAAAGAACGGTTCTTCGCTTTTCCTAGGAGTCGGGGATGGATTCCGTTGTGTTTGCAGCGATCTGGTTGCCATCCTTGACCTTACCCGAAACGTGATACAGCTTCAGGACGAAGACCTTGTCCACTTCACCTCGGATTCCCACATGATTTACAATATCCGAAATATAGATGACCCAATCGAGCGGGAAGTGCAGACTCTTTCCATTACCCCTGAGGAGATAACCAAGGGTGACTACCCCCATTTTATGCTCAAGGAGATTCACGAGATTCCTTCGAAGGCTCAAGAACTCATACGTTATCTTCCCAAAGCAGAACATACTTCAACGGTGATTGAGAAGCTTGCATCCGCGCGAAGGGTTTTCTTCGTGGGTGCTGGTTCATCGCACTTTGCAGGGCTTTTAGGCTCGTTCTACTTCGGGCGCCTGGCCAAGATTCCGGTAACCCCCTCATTTGGCAGCGAGTTTCTGGAGAAGTATAAGGACTGTGTTGATGAACGAGATGTAGTCCTCCTGATCTCCCAGAGCGGGGAAACCAAGGATATAAAGAATGTTCTTGATGTCATAGAGAACCGCACCCAGGTAATCTCCCTGGTTAACAACATCGGTTCAACCCTTGCCATGCGTTCGCGTTACGTTCTGCCAATAGCCTCCGATCTGGAGATAGCCGTGCCTGCGACCAAGACCTACGTGAACCAGGTGATAGCTCTGCTTTACCTGGCGCTCAAGATTGCGCAGACTAAAGGTACGAATGGGCTTTCGGCGCGTGAGTTCCTCGCTTTGCCCGATATGCTGCAGACCGTTCTCGACGATGAAGAGAAGATAGCACCATTTGTTGATTCCCTTATCAACTGGCCTGATGCTTACTACCTGGGCTACGGGATGAGCTATCCTGTGGTGCTTGAAGGGGCGCTCAAGATGAAGGAGATAACCTATCTCCATGTGGAAGGGATGTATTCCGGGGAGTTCAAGCATGGTTCTATCTCGCGGCTTGAGAAAGGCTATCCAGTGCTATTTGTGGTTTCTGCGCCTGAGAAATACTACGTGCTTTCTCATGTTAACGAGGTCCGCACCCGCAAGGGCAGGGTTCTGACCATAGGTCCACCCGATGAGGAGCTTGAGGCGGAATCGGATCTCTACTTCAAGTTGCCCCAGGCTCATCCGGTACTCATGCCCATCCTTTCGACCGTTCCCCTGTACATGATTGCCTATAGAACCGCGGTGGGTAGAGGGTTTAACCCGGATCGGCCTCGCAACATCTCAAAGACCATAACAGTGGATTAGATTATGAGATTTTTGAAGGTCGTCGGGCTGTTGTTTATTTTCGCCGGGGTTCTTTCCGCTCAGTATTACTACGGCAAGAACAAGGTCCAGCGAAAGGTTGAGCCGACGTATACCTATGAAACCGAGCACTTCTCCATCTACATCCAAGAGGGTGGAGAACCCTTGGCCCGGTTCGCCGCCGAGGTGCTTGAGAAGGCCTATAAACAGCACTCATCTGATTTTGGGTTTGATCTCGGTGTAAAGATCCCGGCGATCATCTATAAATCCCAGCCTAACTTCGCCGCCACCAACATCATCCTTGAGCCGATTGAGGAGTCCATAGGCGGGTTCTCAGAGCTTTTCAAGAACCGAATCGTGGTACCCTTCACCGGCTCCTACAAGGAGCTGCATCACGTGCTTTACCACGAGCTTACCCATATTTTTCAGTTCGAGCTTTACTTCTCCCTTACCATCTCGAATCTTTTCTCGCTAGTCCCCGGCTTTATGCCGCCTCTCTGGGTTATGGAAGGCTCGGCGGAGTTCTGTTCATCCCACGGCGGGGAGGATGCAGACGCCTTTATGCGCGACCTTCTTGTATCAAATAACGTAATCCCTTTAGAGGAGTTTGAGTACTGGGGCGGCTACGTCGTCTACCGGCAGGGCGAGAGTGTGTTCCTTTTCATCGAGGAACGCTACGGACGGGAGAAGGTCTTTGAACTTCTTCATGCTATCAAACTCAGAAGCAACATGGATGCGGCTTTTAAGAAGGTCTTCGGGATGAACGTCGAGGATTTCGGCAAGGAGTGGCTTAACTGGCTCAGGATGCGTTACCTGCCGGATATGGCCAAGCTCGATAACCGAAAGACCCAGGCACGACTCCTTACCGATCACGAGAAGGACTTCAGCTACTACAACGGCAGCGTGGCGCTTTCGTCTTCAGGAACCAAGATAGCCTACGCCACCAGCAAGGGTGATTACATCACCGTAAATGTCATAAGCGCCTTTGACGGCAAGCATCTGAAGAGGCTCATCAAGGCCGGACGTTCCGCCACCTTCGAACGCCTTCCCCTTCTGCGCAGGAGCCTTGCCTGGTCTCGAGACGAATCTCATCTTGCAGTAGTTGGCTTTTCACGAAGCAAGCCGGTGCTCTTATGGGTTGACTATGCCTCGGGAAAGACAGAAAAACACTACGAACTCAAGGTAGACGACGCCTATGCTCCGGCTGTCTCTAGAAACCGCGTTGTCTACGTAGGCATCAAGGAAGGGCAGAGCGATCTATATTCCCTCGATCTTGCCTCCGGTCGTATCGAGCGTCTGACTTATGATCTGTACGAGGAGGTCGATCCTTCCTTTGACCGGGACCTCATCCTTTACGTTTCGGACAGGCCCGATGCCGGTGAAACCTGGGAGGTGGGAAGCTATGCTGTATGGGAACTCCTTCCATCCGGACGCACGAAACGCATCACTCCACGGTTTGCGAATATTGCTTCCCCGTATCGAATAGAAGAAAACCTTTACTTCATCGGCCCGGGTTTTCAGCTTTATACCTTTTCTCAAGACGACTCGACCCTTACTGCGCTCACCAACTGGTTCGAGAAGATCGAGGAGTTTTCCCCTTCCTTTAGCGGCAAGACGGCGATGCTTGTCTACAACAACACTGGCTGGGACGTGGCCATGCTTAACGGTCAAATTACCTCGTTGGTATCCACACAGGAGGCTGATACATCAGAGGTTACTTCCGAACCTTACCTTTACGAGGAGGAAGAGGTTACACTCGAAGACTTCTCACGCTATCGCGTCTCATTCTCGCCCGACTACATCTACGGTTCAGGGGCCTACTCCAGTCTTTACGGGGCAATGGGAAACTTCAGTTTAGGCATAAGTGACATGCTTGGGGATCACCGCATCTACATAGATGCCGAGCTTTACGGTGACATACTTTACTCCGATATCGCGGTCTCTTACTGGTATCTCAAGCACAGGGTAGACTTCGCAGTAGGTGCATTTCAGTTTGCCGATTTCTTTATGTACTGGACCTCGGATTCAACCTTTAACTACATTGAACGAGCCCGCCGCGGTGTAAGCACCCTTATCTCCGTTCCTGCAAGCAAGTTCTTCCGCGTCCAGACAGGGGCGGATGCGATGGCTGTGACTCAGCACGAATATCTGGACTGCCGGTTTGTGAGCTACTCGCAGTTTGAGCCGACTTACGACACGGTTTACACCCAGCCTTTGTTCCAGACCAGCGGTGTTATTATCTTTGACAACGCCTTGTGGAACTATGCTACGCCTATGCGTGGCTTAAGGTTGAGGCTCGGCGGATACTCCTCCGTATTCTCCTCGCTTAAGTATCAAACGGTTATGACCGATCTAAGGGGGTATCTGGGGATCACACGTAGTGCCTCGTTCGCCATTCGGGGTTTTGGTGGCGCAAGCTTTGGTAAGGATAACGAATACTTTACTCTGGGAGGAGCCTATGACGTTCGCGGGTACAGTACCTACTACCCCGACTTTGGATCGAAGGTGTTTTTTTCAAATCTAGAACTGCGAGTGCCGTTTGTTGATCAGTTGGATATTGCCTTTCCGGTTCCACTCACCATTAGCGGCATCCGCGGAGTAGTGTTTACCGACGCAGGTTTCATCTGGGATGAGGAATCGCCTGTGTTATGGGAGAACGGCAATCTTGTGGACCTCAAGGCTAGCTATGGGGTCGGCGTACGATGGCTTTTCGGCTACTGGATGCTCAAACTCGATTTTGCAAGACCGTATCAAACAGAAGAAGATAAACCATGGCGCGTTCACTTCAGACTGGGAGCGGATTTTTGATGAGAAGATTGGCTTCTTTTGCGTTTTTTGCGGTAATCGTGGGTGCAGGTTGTGTTCGGGTTGTAAGGCCGCCTTCTGATTTGATCTACGAGGATGTTCCGCAGTACGCATGGGAAAGCCTTAAACAGCAGGGTTCTTTCAGGTTTGATTACTACGTGGCTCGCAGTTCTATGCAGTTTGAGGTTCAGGGTTCAGGCGTCGTGGTTTTGCCGGATGCCCTGCGATTTAAGGGCACATGGCGGATGGGGGAAGAAGAGCGCGTTCTTAATCTGGCCGCCGCTGGAGACTACCAGCTTGAGAGGCAGGGCAGCGAATGGATGCCCCGACAGAAGAGTGAGGAGGCGAAGATCCTTGAGCAGGCCGATCGAGTTATCCGCAAGGCGCTTCTTCGCAGGAAGGGAAGGGGATTTGAGCTGGTTGAAGACGATGGGGAGACGATTACTTACTCATTCCAGCCGAACCTCTTTTATCTTGACCCCGGCTTTGAGAAGAAATACACCGCCGAGCTTGTGGTGGATGGACGCACGCTTCTTCCTAGAAAGATAAACGCCCGCTCCGATGATGACGACATCCAGTTCAAATTCAGCGTCTTGGGTGTCAACAGGCGCAAAAAAATCAGGATTCCGTTTTCGGAAAACTTCAAACTCACCTATGCTCTTGAAGAAGGTAGATTTGCCAAGGCTAAGTCGGTGCTTCGCAAGCGCCTGAAGGATGTGGGCCGCGCATCGCGTATGCGCATCAAAGCAGGGAACCTCGAAGCAGCACTTACATTTCCCGTGGACAAACAAGTGGCAGAGATCCTTGGCGAACCGGGCCAGCTGGTTATTCTGGGTCTTAACCTTGAGGGCGCAGGTCCACAGATCAACACGCGAGGGGAACTCTCGGATATCTTCCACATCGCCGATACCGTAGCCGTGCCTGTGGTGCGATCCGTAGGGGTTGGTTTCGACTCACTCAGTCGGCCACTGCTTGAGTTAACCATTACAAACCCAGAGCCTCGATCACGTGTCTTTGACTATCTTGGGGTGGCGGTCGATGGGGTGCTTTATGAGGTCCTTCCGGTTGACAATCCCACGGATGTCCTTAGGATTGCTAACGTGACCACATACGAGGAAGCCATTGCATTGAGCACAAAATTGCAGAGGCCGTTCAACGGGCAACTGCGGTTCCTGGATCAGGAAAGACTCAGATGAGATTCGATTTTGTTCTTGCACTCTACGCAGTCGTTATCATGATCCTTACAATGTATGCCGTGCATGCCTGGATTATGTTTTTCTACTACATCCGCTCTCGCCACAAGAAGCCTCTGCAGGCCAAGGTCATCGAGAAGTTCCCTCTGGTGTGCGTTCAGCTGCCGATGTACAACGAGAAGTATGTGGTTGAGCGTCTTTTGAAGTGGGTAACCAGGCTTGATTGGCCCCGTAATAGACTGGATATTCAGGTGCTTGACGATTCAACCGACGAAACAACCGAGATATGCCGTCGTCTGGTTAAGTATTACCGTGTAGAGGGCTTTCGCATACGTTTGCTGCACCGGACGGATCGCGAGGGCTACAAGGGCGGTGCGCTTACCGAGGGTCTTCGTAAGACTCGCGCGTCATTGGTGGCTGTTTTTGATGCCGATTTCCTGCCCCAGCCGGATTTCCTGCGCAAAACAATACCCTGCTTCAAGGATCGGGAGGTTGCGGTGGTGCAGTCGCGCTGGGAGCACATAAACCACGACTACTCTATACTCACCCGCGTACAGGCCATCCTTTTGGATCAGCACTTTGCCATCGAGCAGCAGATGCGCAACCGTTTTGGCCACTTCATGACTTTTAACGGAACCGCCGGTGTGTGGCGTAAAAGCGCCATCGAGGACGCAGGCGGCTGGGACGGCAACTGCCTTGCCGAGGATGTAGATTTAAGCTTCCGTGCCCAGCTGAAAGGGTGGAAGTTTGTCTATCTCAACGACTTGAAAAGTCCCTCAGAACTTCCCATTGATGTCGCCGGCTTCAAATCACAGCAGTTCCGCTGGGCCAAGGGAACCATCCAGGCCGGTAAAAAGCTCCTGCCCTCTATCCTTTCAAGCAAACTGAGTTTCCTTTCTAAGTTCGAAGCGGTGGTTCACGTTACGGCACACCTTGTGTACCCTCTTCTATTTATGCTTGCACTTCTCACCTTGCCGCTTTTGTTGGTTCGTAACTCGGGTGTAGATTACCGCTCCTACTTTGTGTTCATGAGTATCTTTTCTGTTGGTGCTTTGCCTTACTTTCTGCTTTACTTCTTTGCCCAGAAGGATTCCTATCCGGATTGGAAAAGTCGTCTGGGCGCCATTCCCCTTGTGATCTCGGCGGTGATGGCGCTTTGTGTGAACAACAGCATCGCAGTGATTGAAGGTTTCCTTGGCAAAGCATCTGAGTTCGTGCGAACCCCCAAGTACAACATTACGGCCCGGGACATGGCTGATCATAAAAGGGGATATCGTGCCAAGCTTAAGCCGTCGACATTTATTGAGCTTGGGCTGGGGATCTACCTTACCGCGACCGCCGTCTACTCTCTTGTAACCATGCAGTTCGCCATACTTCCTTTCATTGTACTTTACGCATTCGGTTTCCTTTACTTCAGCCTTTCTGCGATCTCGACTGCGCTTAAGAAAGATCGGGTGAGTGTAAGGGTACCCGTGTATGATAGAGCTGAAACTCCTTGAGGCTTTTCGTTCTCCTTGCTGCGGCCTCAAATTAAACTATAATCGAGAGGAGTTGTTTGTAAAAAATGCAGACTGGTTTACCCTTTAGAAAACGGTATACTGTTATATTCAGAGAGGAGGCCAGGGAGAAAAAATGAGAAGAATCGCTATCTATCTTTTGTTGATTGCTTCTGGATTGTGGGCACAGCCGCGAGTTGTTTCAACCTCCCCTGCAGGGGTTCAGGTTAAGATTGACGCTCCCGGTGAGATTGGGCTTTTGCACTCTCACGGCAGGATAAATCTTGTCTCGCTTTATCCAGATGCCTGGGTAATCGGTGAGCCAGGAGGTCCGGCGTTGCCTCGTTATCGAATCATACTCGGGGTTCCGACCGAGGGGGATGTGCATTTTAGCTACTCATTCGGCTCCTCCCGTGAGCTTCGTGGAATCGAAGTTTCCACCTACGAGGTCCCGGCGATCGGCCCTGAGCCAAAACCGGTGCTTGATTGGGCCGACGACCTTGAGCCAGTGAGTTTTAACCTCACGCGATGGCGCGGATGCCGGGTGGCCGTTATTGAGGTTACCCCCTTGCGTTACGATTACGACGAGCGGCGTCTTATTCTCTACGATGGGATAACCCTTAACCTGACCTTTGAGAATCCTTCGTCGACCGGGGTCCTTCCCGCGCGGAATGATCCTGCGGAACGCATCTATGAGGCTGCGCTTTTGAACTATGATCAGAGCAAGGGTTGGCGTCTTTCTCCACAGGCCGTTCCTTCAAACCCCTTTGGAGGCTCAACCAACTGGGTCAAGGTAACCGTTTCAGAAGACGGTGCCTACAGGATTCGTTTCCGAGACCTTAAAAAGATCGGGGTCGATCCAAAGAAAATAGATCCACGAACCCTGCGGTTGCTCTACCCTGACCAGCGAGGCCCTGAGGAGCCATTGCCGGATACGTTGGCAGAACTGCCTGTCTACGTGCATGGGGAATCCGACGGGTCGCTTGATCGCCACGATTACATCGTTTTCTTTGCACGCGGTGCAAATCATTGGGACTTTGATGAACGAAGCTTTAAGGTCAATCCATTTGTTCATGAGAACGTCTACTGGTTAACCTGGGGCGGTAAGAAGGGACGTCGCATCCGGACTCGCGCAGCTTATCCATTATCTGAAGATGCTGTAGCTACTGCCCAAAGCGTACTTCACTTTGAGGAGGATCATGAATGTCCTGGTCGTTCCGGGCTCCTGTGGTTGTGGAAGGCCATTACTAAGAGCACGGTCGCCGCTGTAGATACGTTTCTTCTGGATCTTTCCGGCGTGACTCGGATAGATACATTTACCTTTAGAGCCTACACTACTACTGAGGAGACGGGTTTTCGTTTGCTTTTTGAGGGTGATACGCTTTATTACAGGGATGTAGCCGGATGGGGTACCAATCCGCCATACTATACCGTTGTTTCTCCGGATGTGGTTATAGATGAGGAGTTGCTTTTAGAGATAGAGGTATTCGGACCCGGACAGCAGGAGTTGTATCCTGACTGGATACGTGTGGTAGCAGAGCGTGAGCTTTCATTCAAGCATGGGTCGTTCTGGGTCCAGCTGGACGGACAAGGTACTTATCTCTTTACCAACCTCAGATCGGCTCCGTTCATCTTCGACGTCAGCGAGCCTTCTGATCCTGTAATTTTGACGGACTGGGAACTTAGCCGTGGAAAGCTCAGGATGAGTGCTCGGACAGTGAAAGATGTGCCGATCTGGGTAACTGAGGAGCGCAGGTTGCTAACTCCAGGTCTAGAGAAGGCCGAACCAGGAAAGCTTTGGAACGAGGACTGGTCGGTTGACTATCTTGTACTCTCCACCAACGAGAACCTGGATGCCGCTCAGGCTTTTGTGGAGTACCGCAGCCAGAATCTGAAGATGAGTGGGGTAAGTTCCCCAAGGGCAAAGGCCGTTGCCTTGGCAGATGTAGTTCAGGACTTCGGCTACGGATTGGCCCAGCCGCAGGCAGTACGCCACTTCTTTTCCTACGCCTACGAGAAAGGTGGTGGCCGTCCGTTCTACGCTTTGATCCTTGGCGACGGAACTTATGACTACAAGAACAACCTGAACTATACGTCGAGGCCCGAGTATTTCCTCATCTACACCTCGGGTTACGTAATCGATCCCAATGTTTACGCGTCTCAGGCTGCCGCTAAGGAAGGCTGGTTTGTAGAATTCGATGAGGAAGGGAAGTTTTTCCCTGAGATGTCTATAGCAAGGATTACCGCACGCGACCTTCGAGAGGCTTACGCGGCGCTCGATAAGATAAAGGCCTACGAATCCGCCCCACGCGAGGCTTGGAGTACACGGGTACTCTTGCTTGCCGACGATTACTACAAGGGCACTCCTTCGGAGATTGACTCAGGGATGAATCATATCCCTGCCAACGAAGGTATTGCCAAACTGCTTTCCCCGGAGTTCGATCCGGTCAAGGTTTATCTTTCCGATTACGTACTCGTCGGTGGGAAGAAGCCCGACGCCGAAAAGGCGCTGATTGATGCGTTGAATCAAGGGGCGTTGCTTTGGTTTTTCTTCGGACATGGTAACGGAAGTCAGCTGACCCATGAGAAGGTGTTCATGAATACCGACGTTCCAAAGGTACGCAACGGCAGCAAACTTCCTTTCGCAATGTTCTGTTCGTGCGGGGTGGGTCGTTTCGATGATACCCGTTGGGAGTGTGTTGCAGAGGAGCTTTTACGTAGCGAAGCAGGAGGCGTGATCGCCGCCATTGCGGCTACCAAGGGAACCGAGGCCGGTTCTAACAAGCTACTCGCGGACAGCTTGGCTCGCGCGTTCCGCAACGTAAAAAATTTGAACGTTGGGGATCTCTTTTTTGCCATGGGCTATGCGCCCGATTCATTTGGCAATCCTAGTAAAGATCAACTCTATGTCCTGTTTGGGGATCCGGGTATCCCGTTGCTATTCCCGACAGCGCAGAGTTTTGAATCGGAGGTGGAGAGCTTCGCTACTGGAGATACCGCAGTGATCTCGTTTGAGCCACCGATGACTTCGGGGAAGTGGTTTTCCTCAGCTTATGGAAGTTGGGTGAGAAAGACATCTTCTGGAATAACGGAGACTTACTACGCCAAGGGAGAGGTGCTTTACCGCGCCCGTGGTGAGCTTGACGGTGGAGAGCGAACCCTGCGGTTTCTTGTTCCAGCAGGGATAAGGCAAGGGGATTCCGCCTACTGGCACGTGGCTTGTTCTGACGGCGACTCAATCCATACCTACCTTCTCGACGGAATCAGCGTGGACAGTGTACCCTGGATACCTACCGATTACGAAGGACCTCAAGCTCGGCTTTTGGTCAACGGGCTTGAGGTCGCCGACAGTGACACGGTGCCGCCGTCTTTTACCCTGACGGTCGAGCTCGAGGATCCATCAGGGATAAACCTTACCGGACTGGTCGGCTGGAAGGGCGACTCACTCAGCCTTGTGATCAATAACAAGGTTATCGATCTGGCGAACTATTTCGAGTACGAGGTGACTGGCGATGGTCTTGCAACGAGGGGGGCTGCAGACATTCCGGTTGACCTGACCAGCGAAGAGAATTCACTTACCCTGCACGCGGTTGATAACCTGCTTAATTCAAAAGACTACAATCTTACCCTCTACACCTCTTTTGTGCGTGAGCTTGAGATCGCGGACCCGCTGGTTTACCCCAACCCTGTTTCTGCCACAGCCGAGTTTACGTTCGATTTGAGCATCGCCTCAATGGTAACGATACAAATCTTCACGGTAAGCGGTCGGCTGGTTCGGCGGTTGCCTGGGTTCTCCTATCCTGCCGGATTCGGTGCTTACTCCTGGGACGGCCTTGATGCGGAGGGCAGGCCTCTGCCCAACGGGGTCTACATCTACCGTTTGAGTGCCGAAAGCGAAGACGCGTGGTTGCCTAACGCACGTATCGCGGTTACCGGAAAATTCATCGTCGTTCACTAACGCTGGTGGCAGAGATACTCTGGTTGGAGCCTACCCGAGAGACTAACCTGCCTCCTACCAGTATCTTCTTTGCTTCAGGTAGATTTGTTCTTTCCACCTTTGTGCTTGGTGATCTCGATGTTGATAGACGAAGTAAAGCCTACCGGAGGGTTGTTGAGGTTATCCTTGAGCGATCCCAAGAGCTCGCTGTGGGTGATGTCAGAGTGAAGCACTCCAGGTTGTCCAGCGAGATAGTAGGTTCAGTCTTTCCCCCCTATTCTTTTCCTAAACCCCCGAACGATCTTTTAGCAGCAACATCCTTTCCAGATATTATTGCGGAACAGGAATTACTCCATGGGAAGCTGGAGGAGACCGACAAACTCAAACTTATCTTCCAGGCGGTCTACGGCGGGGGGCATCTTTTATCCGATCCTGAAGCGGCGTGGAAATGCCTAGAGAACGAATGGGATTCCATAGAACCGGAAAGCGAGGCAGGAGAGAAGTGTGTTATGGGCGTTACGAGTGTTACGGGTGGTGTTACGGGGGGTGTTACGGGGGGTGTTACGGGTAGTTGTGTTACGGGTGGTTGTGTTACGGGTACGGGTGAGCCGCTTGCAGAGCGAATCTCGCCTGAGGGCGACCTTTACCGAATCAATCTAAGGCCTGCGAAGGAACTTGGGATAGATCTAAACAGACTATTTGAGGCGGTGAAGCGCTCAGCAGAGGTCGTTACCGCGGATCGCGCAAGGCGTGAGGCTCGCATACTGCCCCAGTCCCGGTCGGTTGGAATAGAGCCGGATATGGTTTCCAAGGGGCCTTTTCACCACTCGAAATCCTATAGAGAGAGGGTTTCGCCTGCCTACCGTCTGATTCATGCGGCCGAGATCGGGGGTCTTTTGATCAAATGATTGACAAGCGGGAGTTGTTTACTATAGTGAGCAAGAAGGAGGATAGATGCTCGTTCGTCACTTTACCGAGGTAAAACAGGACAAGGTAGATACTGAGGGTGCGAAGGGTGTAAAGATCCGCTGGCTTATATCCAAGAATGAAGGGGCACCGACCTTCGCCATGCGTGAGTTTGAGGTTGAACCTGGCGGTTACACCCCTTACCATTCCCACGACTGGGAGCACGAGGTGTTTATCCTTGAAGGCGAGGGTGTAGCGGTTGGTGCCGACGGTGAAACCTCTATCAAACCTGGCATGGTGGTTTTCGTGCCCGGCGGACAGATGCACAACTTCCGCAACACAGGTACCCAGACGTTACGTTTTCTATGTCTTGTTCCGCATAACCCGTAACACTCGTAACACTCGTAACACCCGTAACACGCCAGACTCATTACTGCAACGTAATGGCGGGTTGTGAGTCTTTGGAGAACCTCGTAAGGATCAAACAAGGAGGAGATATTATGAATCAATCCCTCGAAGATTCCTTAGTAGAGTTTTTCAGACATACAAACGTTTCTTGTGCAATTTTAAAGACCCTTTGCGAGTTCAAGGAGCCTGTTAAGTTCGATCAACTGGTGGATAGGGTAGGCTCAGTCATGACCGACCGCATCCCGGATTACGCGATTGAAGGAGCGGTTCGGGCGGCTTTAAAGCTTCTGAAACCCACGGGATGGGTTCGCAAGTCCGACGACGGGTTCAGCCTGACCGATTTAGGGCGCGACTTGGCATCAAGGATCACGGAGTGTAAACCGAGAGGGTTTTAGCATTAGAAGTCTTGAGGTGTAACGTATCCTTAATCCGTAGGGGCCGACGTTGGCGTTTCGGACGCCCGCTTCGCCTCAGATCGGCCCACAATCTTATTATTGAATCGAGGACTTATCAACTTGGTCGGGTTCCCTTCTTGAGAATCTCCTTGTCTATCTTTAGTTTGAGTTCGGTGATCCGGTCGCGATAGATGACGGCTTTTTCAAAATCAAGCTGGTCGGCGGTCTCTTTCATGAGTTGTTTGAGTTCGGCGATCATGGCCAGCCGCTCCTCCTCGTCGGCTGGTTCGCGGCCCAGATCAAGCTCCTCGACCTTCCTGGCGTCGGCGACCCCGGTGGTGGCCATTACCTGCTGGATGGATTTTTTTATGGTCTGCGGGCTTATCCCGTGTTCTTCATTATATCTGAGCTGTTTTTTTCGGCGCCGCTCCGACTCCTGGATCGCCGCCCGCATGGAGTTCGTGATCCTATCCGCGTAAAGGAGCACCAGCCCTTCCACATTGCGCGCGGCGCGTCCTGAGGTCTGGATGAGCGAGCGTGTATCGCGCAGGAACCCCTCCTTATCTGCATCGAGTATGGCAACAAGCGAGACCTCGGGCAGGTCAAGTCCTTCCCTTAAAAGATTTATCCCCACCAGCACGTCGAACTCGCCTAATCGCAGACCGCGTAACAATTCCACCCTCTCAAGCGCGTTTATCTCCGAGTGCATGTAGTGCACCTTAAGCCCCATCTCGGCAAGGTAGGTGGCGAGGTCTTCGGCCATCCGCTTGGTCAGGGTTGTAACCAGGGTACGCTCCCCCCGCTCAACGCGCACGCGTATCTCCTCTATGAGATCATCCACCTGATTGGCGGTTGGCCGGATTATCATCGGCGGATCAACCAGACCGGTTGGACGTACCACAAGATCGATTATCCTGTCCTTAGAGTTGATGAGTTCGTAGGCTCCAGGAGTTGCCGAGGTGTAGATGCGCTGACCGACAAGACCCTCGAACTCGGCGAACTTCAAGGGCCGGTTGTCAAGCGCCGATGGTAGTCTGAATCCGTGATCCACCAGGTTCTGTTTGCGAAAGCGGTCGCCCTTGTACATCCCGTCCACCTGAGGCACGCCTACGTGCGATTCGTCCATGATGGTCAAAAAATCCTTTGGGAAGTAGTCCAGAAGACACCACGGCCTTGAACCCGGGGCTCTGCCTGAAAGATGCCTGGAGTAATTCTCGATACCCGGGCAATAGCCTACCTCCCTGAGCATCTCGATGTCGTAGCGGGTTCTGGTTTTCAGTCTCTGCGCTTCAAGGAGTTTACCCTGACCTTCCAACTCTGCCACCCGTTCCACCATCTCCTCGTGGATCGCCTTTAAGGCCTCTTGAAGTGTAATCTCGGAGACCATGAAGTGTCGCGCAGGGAAGATCATGACACTTTCCGGCTCATCTATCACCTTGCCGGAGACCGAGTTGAAGCGCTTGATGGAATCTATCTCATCGCCGAAGAACTCGATTCTTAAGGCTACATCCTCATGGGCGGGCCATATCTCAACCACGTCACCCCTTACCCTAAAAGAAGAGCGCTTAAGCTCGTAGTCGTTGCGCGAGTACTGCTCACGAACAAGATTAGCCAGAAGGTCATCTCTGTCCAGCGCATCGCCCACCTTTACCAGCTTAACCCGGTCCGCGAACTCACGAGGTTCGCCTATGTTGTAGATGCATGATACGGAGGCTACGATTATTACGTCGCGGCGGGAGAGAAGTGACGCGGTCGCTCGGAGTCTCAGCCGCTCGATCTCCTCGTTGATGTCGGCTTCCTTCTCAATATACAAATCATACTCGGGCACGTAGGCCTCGGGCTGGTAGTAGTCGTAGTAAGAGATGAAGTATTCGACCGCGTTGTGAGGAAAGAACTGGCGGTACTCGCCGTAAAGCTGAGCTGCAAGGGTCTTATTCGGGCTCATCACCAGTGTTGGGCGCTGCACCTTTTGAATCACGTTGGCCATCACGAAGGTCTTGCCCGACCCGGTTACGCCTAAAAGGGTCTGATGTCTGTCGCCTTTCTTTATGCCCTCCACCAGTTCGCGTATCGCATGGGGCTGATCGCCCGTCGGCTTCATGTCGGTTACCAGCCTGAACTCAGACATACAAGAGCTCCAACATCCTCTCTGGATCGAGATGCGCCGTCCGCAGTATCGCCTGTGTGGTACCCATAGGCAGGTCCTTTTGGTGGAAAGGGACAGCTACTCGCGCCCCTCTGGAATCCGAGTGCATGATGGCGCGGCTGCCCGAACGATGATCTTCGTGGAATCCCGCGTCTTTCAGGAGGCGCAATAGGTCTTTTGATTTTAACGCAGGGAGCTTATTCATCTGCGATTGAGATTTCATCCACTATGCACTCTGAATCGTCCAGCGAACATTCGCCGTGCTCTTTCATACATTTCAGGTAACAGGAAATGGCGTCGGCAAGCATCTTCTTCGCTTCCTCCAGGGTTTTCCCGTAAGAGATGCATCCGGGCAGAGAGGGAACAGATGCGGTGTATCCTCCATCAGGTTCGGGCCTGAACAGCGCCTTGAATTTCTTCATAAGTTCAGTATAGCTCTGAGCAGGGTTTCGTCAAGCTGGAGGAGAGAGAATCTTGCACTCCTCACGAATGACTCGGTTATATTAGTTGACCTGTTTGTTAATTCGACTAAAATACCCCGATGAGCAACTCTCATTTCTACGAAGATGCGGTAAAGGACAGTGTAAGGCGTGCGCTTGCCGAGGATATAGGTATAGGTGACGTTACCACCTTGGCGACGGTACCTGCAGGAGCTCAGGCTGAAGCCATTATACTCTGCAAGGATGAGGGGGTGCTTGCTGGGGCAGAGGTAGTAAAGGAGGCATTTCGCCAGGTAGATGAGCGGGTTGAAGTAACCTTCTTGTTTAACAATGGGGAGAGGATAAATCCAGGTGATGAGCTGGCCAAGCTTTCAGGCCCTGGGAGGGGAATCCTTGTGGCCGAGCGGACGGCTCTTAATTTCCTTCAACATCTTTCCGGCATCGCTACACTGACCTTTCGTTTCGTGACCGCGGTTCATGGCACCAACGCGAAGATACTTGATACCCGAAAGACGACGCCCGGTCTGCGAGCGCTTGAGAAAGCCGCTGTCAGATATGGGTGGGGCTACAACCACCGTATGGGTCTTTACGATATGGTTCTTATCAAGGATAACCACATCGCCGCCTGTGGTTCGCTTGCGGCAGCCCTCAAAGCGGCACAGAACTCCCACGGAGATTTAAAGATTGAGGTTGAGTGTGCGACCCTGGATCAGGTCAAGGAGGCTCTCGATACAGGGGGTGTCGATCGTATCATGCTTGATAACATGAGCCTGGATGCGATGCGTGAAGCGGTTAAGCTGGTCAAAGGGAAGGTAGAACTTGAGGCCTCGGGCGGCGTAAACCTTGAGACCGTCCGGGATATAGCCCTCACAGGTGTTACCTACATCTCAGTAGGTGCACTGACCAATTCGGCAAAGACTTTAGATATTTCTCTCGAGATAACGGGAATTTCCTCGACATAGCTCTATGTTTTATAGCTGTTCTTCGATGGTTTAACTAACGTCTGCAAACGCGTTCGACATCCCGGTGAAGACTGCCTCAACCATTTAGCCGTCGCGCGTTTTGAGGATAGTAGCTGCACCTGAATCTGTCAAGACCTTAGCTGGCAGTGATTAAACCTTAATGGACACAGGGCCTATTCTTCATGCTCTTGGTTTCGCATTATGTTTGATCTTTTTATCCGAGAGGAGTAAACCCCTCACTCCAGGCTCACTACAAATATCACGTTGGTTTTGCGCTGCAGCCTGTATGACGGCTTGAATCGCCACTGAAGCATGGCCTTCTCAAGTTCCGAATCCCAGGCAGTTCTCCCGCTTGATTGGATAACCCTGACATCATCGATTGCACCTTTATCGTTCACCACGATCTCAAAACGTGCGGTAACGTAGGCGATGCCTTTCTCGTTCATGCTTTCTTCGAGATCAGGCATGATGTGACTTTCCAGATCGTTAAGACCAAGATCGCCTGAGAAGGTAACGTTGATGCCCATCGGCGTGATGCTGTCACGAGGAGCGTTCATTTTTGACTGGTCAGCCAGAATCTTATCCACCGAGGTGAAAGCGGCAGGATGGAAGTCTTCACGTCCCCTGGCTTTGATAATGGAGGTGCTCCCCTTTCCGGATTTACGCGCTATGTACCGGAACTCGACAGTATCCCAGCGCAGGCTGTCACGAGACGTTTCGAACAACCAGCCGCGCAAGATCGTGATAATCGTCGTGTCCCATTTGGGGACTTTGCTCTTCTCTAAAAGCTCAGGCTCCTTGACGATCGCTCCTGAACGATCTATCTCTATAGAGGCAACAGCCCTGAAGGTTTTGGAGGTATCAGCCTTCATCGCTTCCGTTACCGCAGGGAAGATTCTTGTGATCAGATCGTCGGCTTCGGCATCACCCCACAGGATAAACCCGCTGCCCTGGTCTCCCGCAAGATAGGGGATAAGCTCACGGGTGCTATCCTTATCGGAACCAAGGATTGTTAATAAAAACAATGCAATCATGATGTAATGATAAAGTCCTTAGCCCCTTCTGTCAAGTGCGATGAATCTTCTATCCTCATGGTTGCTCAAGTTTGACATAGCCCAGCCTATGACTAAAATTCGTTGATGTCCCCATCTACCTACAAGACACTGCGCTGGGTTTGTGAGCCTGTGGATGATCAACTGGTGAGAGATTTTGCTTCCCACCAAGGTATTCCATATTTGCCTGCATTGGTCTTATGGAAACGCGGCTACAGGGATGAGGAGTCTGTCAAGAGATTCCTGAATCCTTCCTTGGGGCATCTGCACGAGCCATTCGGGCTTCCGGATATGGAACGAGCGGTCGAGAGATTGCTTGATGCTCAAAGAAGGGGAGATAGGGTTCTTGTACACGGCGACTACGACGTTGACGGAGTCACCGGCACCGCCCTGCTGTTGCGTGGTTTGCATAGATTAGGGATCGATGCTGATTTCTATCTTCCCCATCGCATGAAGGATGGCTACGGGCTTACTGCCAAGGCGATAGATGCAGCCAGGGAGTCCGGAGCGTCTCTTATTCTTACGGTGGACTGCGGTATCACCGCTGTCGAAGAAGCACGTATGGCCGGTAAGGCAGGCATCGATCTTTTAATAACCGATCATCACGAACCCGGAGAGAACCTTCCCCAAGCCCTTGCGGTCGTCGACCCCAAGAGAGGAGACTCAACTTATCCATTTGCTGAGCTTGCCGGAGTCGGGGTAGCCTACAAGCTACTTGAAGCACTTTCCCGGCGTCTTGGCGAACCCTTGGAGCCGCTTCAAGCCGATCTCGATCTTGTTGCCCTCGGCACCATCGCCGACGTCGCTCCTTTGATCGGCGAGAATCGAGTTATTGCTCACTATGGACTTAAACGAATCTCAAAGGCCTCCAAGCCGGGACTTGCCGCACTCCTGGAGGTTTCCAGACTCGCCGGTAAGTCCATTACGGCTACCAACGTCGCCTTCGGGCTGGCGCCTCGCTTGAACGCCTCAGGCCGTATGGCCGATTCAAAGCAGGCTCTTGAGCTTTTGCTTTCAACCGACCTGGAAGAGGCAAGGAGCCTGGCCGTAAAGCTTGATCAACACAACCGCAACCGCAGGCAGACAGAGGACGTTATCCTTGAGCAGGCCCGTATCCTCGCCGAGCATGAGATCAAGGAACGAAACCCTCGCGTGCTTGTTTGCTGCCGTTCAGACTGGCACGAAGGCGTTATCGGGATAGTTGCCTCCCGGCTGGTGGATGATTACTATCGCCCAACCATCCTTTTAGCGGAAAAAGAGGGCAGGCTGAAGGGGTCGGCTCGCAGTGTGCCGGGTTTTCATCTGTACGAGGCACTTCTTGCAGTGCGGGAATATCTTGTGACCTTCGGGGGGCACGAGGTGGCAGCCGGGCTGGTTATGGAGAAAGCGAAGCTTAAAGATTTCACGCAGGCAATTAACGAACATGCCTCTTCCTACCCGGAGTCAGTATTTGAGCCCAGGCTGCGCCTTGAGGCTGAGGTAGAGCTTGGCGATTTCGATTCCGAGACTCGGGAGTTCTTCGAGCGCTTTCGGCCTTTCGGTATGGGCAATCCCCAGCCTTGTTTTGTTACTTCCGGGTTGGAGGTGGTTGGCACCCCCCGGGTTTTCGGTCGCGACCATCTCAAATTTACCGTGCGCAAGGATAAAACTACCGTGCCCGTTCTTGCGTTCGGTAAATCCGAGCTTATCCTGAAACTTGAACCGGGTCGCAAGGAAGCGCTCGATGTCGCCTACCGGATCGCCGAAGATAGCTACTGGGGCAAGAAAGGGATGCAGCTTATTGCCAAGGATCTAAAGCTGCGCTACGAACCGGAGGACTTCGGTGTATAGTCAATCATGGCGCTTGATCTCCAAAGACGGCTTAAGGTTCTATGTACTTAATCCCACACAGGATATAGAGATCTTATTCACCACGCGGCGGTTTAGAGACGAGGGTCTGGATCACAACCTTGATCTGAAGGAACAACTCGCGCCTTTTGAGTTGGGTGCTTCTCTCGTAACCATGAATCAGACCCACTCCGATCGCGTGATTCGGGTTGATAGGCCTGGAGAGATAGAGGCGGACGGATGCTTTACCAGCGAGTTCCGTCTTGCGCTTTCATTAAGAGTGGCGGATTGTGTACCTATATTTATCTGGGACAAGGATTCTGGGGTTGTGGGGTTGGCTCACGCCGGATGGCGGGGAACCCTTGCCAAGATAGCTTTAAGATTTGCCGAAAAGGTGGAAAAGGAGACAGGCATTCCTTCTTATCGTTTATACTATTCCTTGGGCCCCTCAATCGGCAAGTGCTGTTATGAGGTTAGTGAGGACGTTTTGAATGAATTCAGAGAAACCTGGCCCGAAGCGAACCGGTTTTTCTCAAGAAAGAAGGAGGGGTTCTATCTGGACCTTCGAGCGGCCAATTGTTTTCTTCTTTCATCCGTCGGGGCGGTTGAGGGTGCGTCTTTGGATCTCTGCACCCACTGCAATTCGAAGCGGTTCTACTCTCACCGCCGCGAACATGGAGCCGGCCGCAACTGGGGCGTCATCGTTCGCCGATAAAGCCAATGACAGGTCTTATTGACATTCGTTCGGCTTTCCCTATTCTCGGTCTATGAGCACAACTCGCCCGCCGCTTTCCCGGGTCTCTCCGGTTACGCTAATAGTAGCAACGATTCTTTTGATCGCCATCGCTCCTTTCTGCTCTCGCTGGTATGAATTTGCAGCCGCAGGAGCGCTCTGTGTGGTGTTTGCAATCCTTGGTCGAGCAGGATGGAGATTCTGGGGGCGCTACCTTAAGATATCGCTTCCCTTGATTGTATTAAGCGTTTTCTTCAACTGGTTTCTCAACCGCTCCCAGGGTGCAGATGCGGTTTGGACTGCATCAACAATAGGAGCTCGGTTCGCTTTGGCGCTTTTCTTCTCCCTGCTTCTCGTTTACGTCTGCACGCACGAGGAGCTGGTATGGGGCCTGGCAAGGCTCTCAGACAAACTTTTTCGCCGCCCCGTGATCGGTGAAGTTCTTGCTTTGGCGCTTCTCTCCATACCGTTCTTTCTTGAGTCCTTATCCAAGGTCAGGAGATGGAAGGAGGTTCCCGAATCGGTCGCCCGCGTATTCCGAGAGGCCCGGAACATCGTCACCCACCCCATCGAGATAACCGGTAAGCGTCCGGGATGGGTACTGTTATCTGTCGGTATCCTGTCCCTGGCGGCTGCGGTGGTGGTGAGATGAGACTCAAAGCCGTTATCGAATTCGACGGTCGAGATTTCTTCGGATGGCAGACTCAACCTGAAAGGGCGACGGTTCAGGGCACGATCGAGCGAGCCATGGAACAGATTACGGGCGACGGGATTCGTATCACCGGCTGCGGACGCACCGACGCCGGGGTGCACGCTCTGGGTTATGTTGCGTCTTTCGTCTACGATGGCGGGCTTACACCCGATCGCCTCCCGATCGCATTGAACTCGATTCTGCCCCGGACAATTTTCATCAAATCTATTGAAGAGGTATCGGATTCCTTCGACGCACGCCGCGATGCCTCCTCAAAGCTCTACCGCTACCGTATCATCCGTGGACGTTCCCCTCTGCGCAGGGGCACGGCGTGGGAGTATTCCTACGATCTTGACATCGAGAGGATGAAGCTCGCCGCCGCCCTTTTGGTCGGGACGCACGACTACGCGGCACTCTGCGAGGTTGACGATCCAAGGCACTCGCTTACCGTGGATTCAATAAATATACTGGAGGAGGGTGACGAGATAGTTATCGACGTACGAGGGAAGTCTTTCCTTTACAAGATGGTCCGCAGGATGGTAGGTGTCGCAACCGAGTGTGGACGCGGTATGATAGAACCACAGATCATTCCGCAGTTATTTAGCCGCACCAAGCCGGTGCAGACCATCACGGCCCCTGCAAACGGCCTGGTGCTTGTGAAAGTAGTCTATCCTAAGGAGGATTGATGCAGCTTTATCTTGATACAGGCAACATAGACGAGATAAAAGAGATAGCCGCATGGGGCGTTCTTGACGGAGTTACAACCAATCCCACCCTGCTCTCCAGAGAGAAAGGCCGCGGCGACTACCGGATGCTCTTAAAAGAGATATGCGATGTGGTGCAAGGTCCTGTATCTGCAGAGGTCACGGCTCTCGATGCCGAGGGCATGGTGAGACAGGCACAATCACTTTCAAAGATATCCGAACACATAGTGGTCAAGATCCCCTGCATCCCTGAAGGGCTTAAGGCGGCAGGTGTGCTCTTCGAGGAGGGAATACACGTGAACATGACTCTTACCTTTTCTCCTCTGCAGGCGATCCTTGCGGCCAACGCCGGTGCGGCCTACGTCTCGCCTTTTGTGGGCCGCCTTGACGACATAGGCCACGAAGGCATCAATCAGGTGGCCCGCATAAGAGAGATATTTGATAACTACGGCATCGATACCCGGATCATTTTTGCCAGCACCCGGCATCCCGAGCACGTGATGCAGGCGGCACTTATAGGTGCCGACATCTGCACCATGCCTGCCAAGGTCTTCCGTCAGATGGTAAAGCACCCACTAACCGACGTCGGGCTTAAACGTTTCCTTGACGACTGGGAGAAAACGGGATTTTCTATCGAATAATTTTATCCTGGACAAAATTATTCGAGATATTAGGTGAATGGTTTGAAGAAGGTGCTTTCCATCTCGCCGTGGCCTTCCATCTGGGTGATGGGCAAGGGCGGTGGATCGCCTTCAGAGGGCTACGTAATCCAGGCCCTGGTTAAGGCGGGATTTGAGGTCACGCACCTTGCGCCGGTCGCCACAGGACTTCCTGCCTTTGAAAAACAGGAACACGTTCGCTTCATTCGTATATCCAATCCGTTTGCTAGGCTGCAGCCGATTATCAAGACGGGCGTCGGTTTTTTCTATCGCCTTCCTGCGGTTAGTGCATGGTCGCTGGTTGTCTCCGATTGGCTGCGAAAATCCGGCGAGGGTTTCGATCTCGTGGTGGGACACGGACTGGAGAGCGCTTTTGCCCTGCGCCGTGCCGCTCGTTATCTAGGTGTTCCCGCGATCTCGAGGCTATACGGTACAAGCGCTCCCATAGAGCAACTCAGGGGAGGTTTGCTTCGCGAGCGCTACTTCGATTTGCTCTTTATCCTTCGTCATCCGCCTGATCACATCGTTCTTACCGATGACGGCACCTGCGGGGATGAGGTCCTGCGTATCTTTCGAGTCCCGGATGACCGCTGCGATTTCCTCATAAACGGTTACGATCCCTCACTTCTATCCATGAAGTGTAAGGAATCTTCTCCTCCTTATGTTTTGACTGCCACACGTCTGATTGAGGAGAAGCGAGTTGATAGATTTATCCGGATAGCTGCGATATGCAAGAAGAGTCTGCCTGAGGTTCAGTTCATCATCCTTGGTGATGGCCCACGGCGGCGGATGCTGGAAAAGCTTACAAGGAAGCTGGGGGTTTCATCCAACGTGCATTTTTGGGGAAACGTTTCGCGAGCCAAGGTACACGAAATGCTTTCCGGGGCTAGCGTGATTCTTTCCACACAGGAGGTATCCAATATCAACAACACCGTTCTTGAGGCGCTAGTTTTGGGTAAACCGGTCGTTACCCTGGACGTCGGCTGCACCCGCAAGTTTATCCGTCACGGCCAGACCGGGCTGCTCTATAAACCATATGATCTCGAAGGCGCGGCGCGAGGGATCGAGCGGCTCATGCGCGAGAAATCCTTCAGAAAAGACCTGGGCAGACGGGCAAAAGAATTCTACCGTAGGGTTCTTCTAACCTGGCCCGAAAGGCTAAACCAGGAAGTTGCTATCTACCGACGATTCATTGGTTCTTCTTAGGTATAAGCCGAGAGTCCGGTTTAGGGTTTAAAGAAAGACTTGAGGCGTCTTAACAGAAAGCGAAAATCCTCTCCAGAGGGCAGCAGTAGCCCTCTTATACTTATTCCAGTCTGCTTTTTAAGGAATACGATATAGTAAAGAGCCATCGCGATGCTGGCGGCGTCGAAGGCGATTACCGTTCCCCAAGCACCTATGCAGGGGATAAGCAAAAGGTTGCCAACCACGTTTAAGAAAAATCCTACCATACTTGCCCCAAAAACCTGCCAGGGCCTGCCCCAGCTTGCTATTACGAAAGACGCATAAATCCTAGGCAGGGTATAGATTACGACACCGGGCAGGAGCCCCCAGAGATATGGAACGCTTGGAGTAAACTTTTCGGTAAACAGGGCCGGGATAAGCCAGGGGGCGATCAAAGCTACAATCCCGGAGAGCACAAGCAGAGAAAAAATCGACAGCCTTACGATCCTTGCAGTAAACTCCTCTTTGTTCCTCTCTCCCACCACCGCTCCGTAAATGGCAAAAGAGAGCGCCTGTGGTAGAAGAAGCAGGAAGTTGGCAAAGGTTTGTGCCTGGGCGTAGAGACCGGTTTCCTCCACCGATCTAAGCATTTTGAGAATCAGGACCCCTATCTGCCGGTTGGCCTGCAAGGTAAGCGAAGCCAAAAAGACCGCTACACCGAATCCTACCGCTTTCCTGAAGAACGAAAGGTCTATCCTGGCACCGATAATCCCTACTTCTCTAAAGGCAAAGACGGTTACAAGGATTGCGTTCAGAGCCTGAGCGATCATGTATGCGAAGGCAAACCCCTCTACCGTCGGCCACAGGGAATAAAGGAAAAGCGTTGCAAGGATGGTTCTTAATACATCCGAAGCCACTCGTCCAAGATTTATGAGACCCAGTCGGTTGCGTCCCAGAAGACCACTGTGGGATATGTTGTAGATAACGGTGAAGAAGACTCCGCCGGCAAAAAACAGGCGGGTTAGCGAGGTGGTTTCCGGGATTACGTACTCAAGTGCCATCCTGATACCTAGTGAAGCCAGAGCGCCTGATACGATAGCAAACAGAAAAGAGGTCAGGAGTACATCCTTCGCCCTGAAAGATTTCTTGTCCAGGAAGTAGGCTGCGGAGTGATCGAGGCCCAGTGAGGCTATGGTTATTGCGATGGTCGCCGCCGACAGGGCAGGTGCTATTACTCCCTTGCCGGCCGGTCCTAGAATACGAGCCAGGATCAAGTTCACGATGAAACCTAAACACGTGCTGAATCCCATTGTCAGGAACGTTCCCGTGGCTTTGGCCAGGAAATCGCCTTTGCGTTTCATACTACCGGATTCGTTCGGTTAAAAGGCGGTCGTAGTGCTTCTCTAGCGACTGAGTGGTAACCTTAAGATCGTGGAAACGTTCCACATGCTTGCGGTTTTTTCGTGCGATTTGAAGCCATCTTTTTCGATCATCGAGCAGTAGTTTTATCACGCGGGCAAGATCTCGAGGGTCGGCTTCATTGGCCAGATACGGGTAATCCTTCGGCAGCACAAATGGGATGTCGGCGTGTCGGGTAGCCACGACCGGCAGGCCGCTGGCCTCTGCCTCCAGTATGGTCGTAGGCGCACCTCCTTCGGTTTCACCCTTGCTTGATGTTCTGCTTGGTGCGATGAGGAAATCCGCCTGTTCGAGTTCGGCAAGGTAGGTCTCGTAATCAAGAAAACCAAGGAATGTGACGTCTTCCTCTGATCCCTTCTCTTTAACGAAACCCTGAGCTTTTCTTTTCTCGGGGCCGTCTCCTATGATCCGCAGCTGGATCTTTATCCCCTCCCGCTTAAGGGACTCGAGTGCTTTGAGAGCATCCATCAGTCCTTTCTTTTCGATCATCCGTCCCACCCACAAAGCGGTAGGTGGCCTCGTGCTTTTCGTTGCAGGAGGACGAAAGCCTATCCTGGATACCGGAACCCCGATTCGCTGAAGAGCTACCTTTTCTCGAGGAGCGCCGAGTTTAATGAGTTCCGCCATCATGTGGGGACCTTCGACCAGAAACAGGTCTATCTTTTTCCATAACTTCTGGAATCGATTTCGCCACATCGTCCTTTTAGGGAGCAGGGACATGTCTTGTCCATAGAAGGTTACCACCATCGGCACGCGCAGGCTTCTCTTCAAGGGTGTTGCGTAGACTCCCCATGTTCCAAAGTGAGCATGAATCAACGCGACGCCTTCTCTCTTAAAAAGCTCGGCGGCAAGCTTAAGTGAGCCGTACCGGAATGGCTCGATGAACTGAAGTCCGGATCTGAAAAGTTCGAGGCCCACATCGTAGTGAACCCCATTGGAAAGTGGAAATTCATCCAGGTTTCGGGATATCAAAGATATCGCCACCGGTCGGAACCTTTTTAGCGATGAAAGTTGATGATAGACGAAGGTCTCGGAACGCTCAAAGAAACAGTAGTGGAAGTGCCCTACCGATATCATTGTCTTGCTCTGCGTAAAAAGTAGGAGGAAAATAGACGGGCAGGTCCTACTATCGTTATTTGAGACTCCAGCTCGGCGCCGAATCTCTCTTTGAATTTCGCTACCCCCTCCATTTTAGGGCTTGGTCCGAAGTCGAACTCGGTTATCCCTCGTTTTGCCGCTTGTTCCATGATCATCCAGTTCAGGAGTTGATTCGCACCCCGCACAGAGTCATCGGCCCTTACCGTATGCCAGGATACCGCTCTTTTATGCCCGTAAAGCACAAGGGATCCTACCTGGGGTTTCATGTCTTTCCATGCCATAAAGAAGCCTGCCGAGTCAGCCGGCACAAGTATCTCCCGTACCCGCTGGAAGAAGCTTTGTGGATATATCCTTGCAGGTCTCGTTTTCCATCGTTGCAGCGACGCGTTATACATATCCATGTAGACCTCAAAGTCCTCATCACGCAGACCAGGGGTTACATATACCCCTGCCTTTTGGGCTTTTTTCATTCGATCCCTATGGTGTTTGGACATCTTTTCGTCCTTCTCGGAGATATTAAGAATATGGGTATAGATCTCTATCTTTCTAAACGGAGTATTGATGAAGGGAGAATCTGGCGGGAGGTGGATAAGGAACTTGCCCACTGTTCTACGTACGAGTTCTTGCCAGTAGGCCTGGATCGTGGCGGCATCGGGTAGTTCAAGAGCGATGGGTCCTGCCGGGACTCCGGGTACGGAAGATTCGTATCCCGATAGCAATCCCTTGGCCAGCTTGATCTTTCGCAAAGGCGTGATAATTCCTTTATACTCGAAGCTCGCATCAGATGGTTCTATCTCCTCGGTTACTGCGTGCCAGAGAGGAGAAGCGAATATCGTAGCCCAGGGGCAGGCGTCCCAGACCTTTTTCCAGCGTTCAGGATCAACGGGCATAGTACGTAAGTAGCTTTTCCACAGCCTCTATCACGTCATCCACGTCCTGATCGGTGAGGGCTGGGGAGAGGGGCAATGACAGGGTGCGCTGCGATATCCTTGCCGCTACCGGGAAATCATCCGGCTTAAATCCGAAGGTGTTTTTGTAGAAGCTGTGCAGATGCAGCGATATGAAATGGATACCTGCGCCGATGCCTTCCGCCTTGAGCGCTTCGAGAAACTCATCCCTTGTTATACTCAGTTGCTCCAACTTCAGCCTCACCGGGTACAGGTGCCGGGCATGCCTGCCGTCCTCAGGCTCAGGTGGTATCTTAATACCCTGCATCGAACTGAATGCCTCATCGTAAGCATGCCAGATCTCGGTCCTTCGCTTCCAGCTATCCTCGATTCTCTCCATCTGGTGAATGGCCATCGCGGACTGCAGGTCGGTGAGGTTCAGCTTGTAGCCCGGGGCAACGGTATCGTAAAACTTGAAGCCCTTCTCGCGGAACCTACTCCAAGCGGTTCTGGTTATCCCGTGCATTCTTAGAAGCTTGAACCGCTCAGCCCAGTCGTCGCGGTCGGTGGTTATCATACCGCCGTCGGCAGTGGTGACGTTCTTGGTCGCGTAGAAGCTGAAGCAGGCTGCATCTCCCAATACCCCAACGTGCTTATTCTTATAGTGCGCCTCGATTGCGTGGGCCGCATCGCCGATCACTGCAAGGGAGGAATACTCCGCCAGGTTCAATATCTCGTCCATATCACAAGGAAATCCGTGCAGATGAACCGGCATCACCGCTTTAGTACGTACGGTAATCTTTTTTTCGATGTTTACCGGATCGATGTTGCCTGAACCCTCTTCCACGTCTGCGAACACCACCTTTGCCCCATGGTGAAGTATAACGTTGGCAGTTGATGGATAGGTCAGTGGAGAGGTTATGACCTCGTCTTCAGGTCCCAGATCAAGCATCCCAAGCGAGAGGTAAAGCGCGGCAGTGCATGAGTTTACTGCGATTGCGTGCTTTGCCCCGGTATAGGAACAAAACATCTCTTCGAAGCGCTCGGTTTTGGGGCCGTGGCCTATCCAGCCTGACCGAAGGGTATCCACGACCTCGGCGATATCCTCCATGCGGATGTCAGGCTTGCCGAAGACAAGGAACTCTTCACGTACGGGCTTTCCGCCCTCGATTGCCGGTTTCATCAGCTCATTTTAGCCGGATTTCGCCGTCAGTCAATGAGTTGAGGGGGTTGCCGCAGCGTCTTGACAAACTTTCAAATCGGCTTAAGCTTTTCAAGGAGGTTTATGTATGAGAAAGCTTTGGAAGCTTGCGTTGAGCTTGGGGGTTTTGACCCTTGCCATAGTTGGATGTAACCAGGATACTGACGGTGCAAATGCCCCGGATTTGCTTGAGCCTGCTGATGGTGCGGTAATAAGTGAAGCCCCAACCTTTGTGTGGAGTTCGGTTCCCTTGATTGAGGACTATCGCATCGTGATAGACAACGGTTCGTCCTCAGAGATATATACACCTCCCTTTAGACTTGGTGAAACAGATTTTACTGATCCCATCATCGAAAAGGACCTTTACGATACCTTCTACACCATGTCAGGGGCTGATTTCGATAATCTGGAAGAGGGTGCTTACTACTGGAAGGTGACATCTTTGAGATATCCTTCGGACGGTTCTGCACCTGATGTTAACTGGAGCGAGGTTCGCAGCTTTGCAATCGAGAACGCAGAGCCTTCCGGCCTTGACACTACCTACTTCCCCTTCGGTATGTACTACGAGTGGACGTATGAGGTGGAGTATTGGGAAGCGGATTATAGATCTGGGACCAGAGACTCAAGTTATGACACCATCAGTGTACTGGTAATCGATTCAATGCCTACTTCGAGTGGTTGGATTTTCGTCCTGGATGGAGGTTTCTATGATATTGGACACGATACAGTTGAAATCAAGGACGGCAAGATCTTGGTTTTCGAAGACTGCGTTGGCGAAGATGCAAATGTATCATTAATCCCTGACACAAGCGAAGAAAGTTACCATGTTTCGATACGCTACAGTGCGGATACTCTTCGTATGGAGAATTACTTCCAATGGTCTGAGCCCGGAATGAATACCATGGAATACGACGATTGGGAAACAACACGGATTATAGGCATAGGGCTTATTAAACAGGGCCACATTTATCACCTATTTAAGGATATGGGGACGATTAACTTTGCAAGAGGGACTTTCTATCGCCTCTTTTCTTTCCGCAAAGGTGGGAAGGTGGTGTGGCGGCGCTAAATAGTAGGACCCGTTTTCAATAACAGTTGACAAGCCCAGGTTAGCTACTAGGATTGTACTATGATTGCTTTATTGCTGTCGCTCCTTGCTTCGTGGGGACAAGGTTTATACGAGGTTCCGGATATGCCTGTTACTCCTTTCGCACCTTCTGACTACAACTTTGAGGTTATAGATCGCTGGCCTTACGGATCGGGGTTCTCGGTTTTTCTCGACGAGGGCAGCCTCTTCTATACAAACGGAGCGGTGCTGCAAATAGGGGAGATTGATGCAGAAGGTAAGGTATCCTGGTTATCGGAGTTAGTCTTCCCAGGTCTAGCCTATACCATGGTGCGTTCCGGGGACCGGCTCTACGTAGCCGTAGACGACCAGGGCGTGGCCGTAGTCGACATATCATCCATTGACGACCCTCAGCAAATCAACCTGTTTCCGACCGGCGGGCGGGTCTTCGGTCTTGAGGTCCGGGGCGACACCCTTTACACCGCGATGGGTTCAGAAGGTCTTGAGATATACGACTGCCGGGACGCATTCGATCCGGAGTTTATTGGATCACTTAGTGGTTTCAACCTGCGATCCCTGAGCCTTCAAGAAGATATACTTTACGCCACCGACGTATCTAAAGGCCTTTTGGTTTTAGATATTTTCGATCCCGCCAATCCGGTTGCTATCGGAGAACTTGGTCTTACAGGCCAGCACTACGGGCTTGCACTCGACACATCCCGTAATCAAGTGGTGGTGTGTTCGTTCGACGGAGGCATGCATATTGTTGATGTTTCATCGCCTTATGATCCTGTTCTTTTCGCTTCGATACCGATATTCGGTGCGTGGAAGGTTGATCTGGACGATACGCTTGCCTGCGTGGCTTCATGGGACGATTCGGTTCATATCGTCGATATGGTTTCGCATAACGAGATAGCCAGCCTGGGATTTGGAGAGGTTGGTGTGTGGCCTTATGATGTCTCGGTAGAAGGTGATTACGGTGCGGTAGCCGGTTTTTTGGGTTCGTGGTGGTTGTTCGATTGCACCGATCCCTTAAATCCTTCAATTACCGACAGCGTCGTCCTCGGGGGTTCATCCGAGGTGGTGGCCGCGGACGAGAGCTGGATTGTTCTTGGGATGCTGGGCGGAAGGCTTGCGTTTTTCTCAAAGGACGATTCGCTTGTTCCCGTGCATCTTTTGTCGACACGGGATTGGCCCAGGGATATTGAGATACGTGCTGACACGCTTTACGTGGCCGAGAGCTGGGCAGGGCTCGGCATCTATGACATGGCTGATCCGGTTGGCGGGGTTGAGTTGATCTCTCGCCTTGAACTCGACGGTGTCCATATCTGGTCATTGGCTGTTGAACCTCCGTTCGCCTATCTTGCCTCGGGCGATTCCGGACTTATCGTGGTCGATCTTTCCGATCCGTCTGCACCTACGGAAGCGGCGCGTATTAATCTCGGTGCGCGTGCGCTGTCTCTACTCAAAAGCGGGGATACGGTGTATGTGGGCTTCGAGGAATCAGGCATAGCTCTGATTGATGTCAGGGTGCCTGCCTCCCCGCTTCTTCTGGGAGCTAAACCTACTGCAGGCGGCGTGCTTGATATGGCGTTGAGGGATTCGCTTTTCTTCATAGCCCAGGCAACTGTGGGTGCCGCGATCTATGATATGGAAGGATGGCGGCTGCTTTCAACGATTCCTACCGGACACGTAACCTTTTCGCTGGCCCTGGAGGGGAATAAACTTTTTCTTGCCGAAGGAGCTCTTGGTATCTCTGCGTATGATATAAGAAATCCCGCGTCACCTCATCGAGTGGGTACCCTGAACACCGGCGGGGAGGCGCGAGACATCGTTTCTCTGGGCGATACCATTCTGGTTGCAGACGGCTATGACGGGTTGCTGCGTGTGCTTTTCCTTGGATTAGGGATAGATGAATCCTCGGCGTTGCCTGCCTCTGTATTGGAAGTATGGCCAAATCCCTTTAGTTCCGTTTTGTATTTCAGCAGACCGGTCCAGGTCCGGCTCTACGACGCCTCGGGTAGACTTCAGGCTGGGATTCGCGGAACCAGGTTTGATGCCTCCAGATTGCCTACAGGGGTGTATTTTATTCGGGGCAAGAACTGGTACTGCAAGGTCGTGAAAGTTCCTTCCTCTCGATGAAGGCCCTTGTCTTATGCGTCACGAGTGGATTTTTTTATAAGCGTTCTTTGTTAACCTTCCCCCTTGACAAGTGCCCCAAAATCCTTAAGATTATATACAATTATCGTGAATATTCTAAACCCAAGGAGGTCTTTATGAAGAAATGGGTAAGTGTACTGCTGGTCGTATGTATAGCCAGCGCCTTCGGGCAAGCGTGGTTCATAGAGAAGGTAGATACTACGGGAGATCAGGGGCCTTTTTCCTCGCTGATTATCGATTCGGACGGGATTCCGCACATCGCTTACATGGATGCAACGAATGGTTTCCTTAAATACGCCTTTTCTGACGGTACAACGTGGACTGTGGAGGTTGCAGATAACAATAGCGGCCTGGGCGGAGTGGGCTTTTTTGCCGCGATTGACATTGGTTCAGTAACTGGCCGTCCTGAGATCGTCTATTATGACATGTCCAACACCCACCTCAAGTGGGCGCGCCGTGATCCTGACGGAACGTGGTTTAGAGGAACACCCGATCCTAACGACTTGAACGACGTAGGTCAAGGATGTGACATAGTGATGGGCGAAGAAGCCGGTAAGGATATCGCTCACATCTCCTACTACGATGCTACAGCGAACTTACTTATGTACGCTCGTCCCCTGGGCACTGCAGGCTGGGCGCGCGACACGGTAGACAGCGTGGGCCCGCTTCCTATCTTCGGGTCGGATATCAAAGGCACCTCGATAACCCTTGACGGTACGGGTGTTCCTCATATCGCCTACTACGCTTGGGACTCAGTTACTACCACCGGTTTCTTAAAGCATGCCTATCTTGTTTCCGGCAACTGGGTCATAGATACGGTAGAGAGGGTAGCTGGTAATGATGTGGGTAACTGGCCAGATATCGCCATCACTGATGACGGCCTCCCTTATATCAGTTACTTCGATAATACCAACGGCCACTTCAGGTATGCTCGTTGGACAGGAACCGAGTGGACATACGATTTAATAGACAACACGCCCGGCGTTGGTATGTATGGATCCCAGGAATTCGGTTCCACCCACGTTAGTTACTACGATGCCAGTAATGGTAATCTTAAATGGGGTTACTCGGAAGATTACCTGGGTTGGCATACCGAAGAGGTGGATACTGCGGGTGATGTTGGACGCTACACCTCCATAGCTCTCACACATGAAGGCGATCTCAACTTCCCCCACATCTCTTACTATGACGCGACCAACGGCGACCTGAAATACGCTACCTTCCTCATCAAGGATGTTCTACCTACAACCTGGTGGCTTGATGGTTACCCTCCGGATCTCCGGCAGATTCATCCAGACTCAACATACACCCCTGTTGCCACGGTTCGCAACCAGGGAAACACGCCGGCTACGTTTGATGTACAGTGCGAGATCTTCTTCTCCGGATTCAGGGATCACATCAGCACGAAGACAGTGGGGCCGCTGAATCCGAACGAGGAGGCCACGGTTACCTTCGACGAGTGGATAAAGCTTCCCCATGTTGAAGGTTCGTGGTACCACGTTCAGGTCCGTACCCTGCTTCCGGACGATTCCTTGCCAGCCAACGACACAATCTTTGATTCACTCTACTGTACTGTTGGAGCTGTGAAAGAGAAGGAGATTGCACCGACTACTTATGAACTTTCAGTTACCGGTGGAGCGGTTATGCTTGCGTTACCTGCCCTTACCGATGGTGAGCTTTACGTGCTTGACGTGGTCGGTCGCCGCAGGCTGACCCTTCATGAAGGCAACCTTGCTGCGGGTGTGCACGAGTTCAAGCTTGATGAAAGCGCGCTTCCTAGCGGTGTTTACTTCATCAAGTTTTCTTCACCTGCAGCCAACCTGACGCGTAAGACAGTGTTCGTGCGCTAAGCACATAATTCTTAAAGATTTGCCGCCCCACCTCAGGGGCGGCTTTTTTGTATTGACATTCCAGAAGTGATGGATAGAATCCTTTAGGAGGAAATCAAATATGTTGACTCGAATTCTAATAAAGAACTTCAAAGGGTTGAAAGATGTCGATATTGAACTGGGTGAAGCGGTTGTTTTTATAGGTCCAAATAACTCAGGGAAAACTTCAGCTTTGCAGGCTTTGACTTTGTGGAGTATCGGGGTTCAACAGTGGATCGGAAAGAAACTCGCAACATCCCCAGAAAAACGGCCAGGTGTCACGCTCAATCGCAAGGATTTGATACAGATACCGATTCCTGAAGCCAAGCTGATCTGGCACAATCTGCATGTAAGAGATATAAAGAGGGTGGCCAAAGGGCAAAAAACGAACTATGTGTTTATAGATATAACTGTAGAGGGTGTAACCAATGACGGGCAGTGGAGATGTGGATTCGAGTTTTATTATGCCAACCCTGAATCTTTCTATTGCCGCCCGCTTCGACTAGATGGGGGAGAAAAGTCCACTAAAAGGATGGAGGTTCCCCAGGAGCAGGTTTCTAAGGTTAAAATCGCATTCCTTCCACCAATGTCAGGTCTTGCAACGGTAGAACCTAAGTGGGAACCAGGGCGTATTAACGTCCTTATCGGTGAAGGGCAAACAGCCCAGGTTTTGCGAAACGTTTGTTATCAGATATTTGAGAAATCCCCGGATGAAAAGTGGGAAGAACTGAAAGCTAAAATCGAAGAACTTTTTTGGGTTACGCTTTTGCCTCCTGAGTATGATGAAGTGAGGGGGGAATTTCGGATGCTGTACAAGGAAAATAGAAGTGGGGTAGAGTTGAATTTGTCCTCTCAAGGAACGGGATTCTTACAAACCCTTCTTCTGCTTGCTTACTTATATGCCAATCCTGGCGCTGTAATTCTCTTGGATGAGCCTGATGCACACCTTGAACTCCTCAGACAAAGACAAACCTATCAATTGATAACCGATGTTGCTGAGAAACAGGGTTCTCAAATCATTGCGGCAAGTCACTCCGAGGTAATTCTCCAGGAGGCTGCCGATAAAGACGTAGTGGTTGCCTTCGTGGGTAAGCCTCATCGTATTGACGACAGAGGAAGTCAGGTAATGAAGGCTCTCAAGGAGATAGGTTTTGATCAATATTATCTCGCCGAGCAAATGGGGTGGGTGCTCTATCTCGAAGGTTCAACGGATTTAGCGATACTTAAGGTGTTTGCAGAAACGTTAGGACATCCTGCTTATGAGTATCTAGAACGACCGTTTGTTCATTACGTAGGAAATCAACCTAAGGCGGTTATGAGCCATTTTTGGGGTTTGAGAGAAGCAAAACCGGACTTAGTCGGGGTCGTGATTTTCGATCGTTTGGATGCAGTATTACCAGATAATATGAGCGTTCTTGGGCTTCAATGGAAAAGAAGAGAAATCGAAAACTACCTCTGTATCAAAGAAGTACTGCTAACGTATGCAAGAGAAGGTCAATCTAGAGATTTGTTCGGAGTGACAGAATCGAATAGGCGTGAAAAAATAATGAAAGAGACAATCGATGAAATCTCTGCAGCCCTAGTAACGCTAGGAGAGGCATCGCCATGGTCACCTGACATTAAAGCCAGCGATGTTTTCTTAAAGCGGTTATTTGAGAGATACTTTGAGAAGTTGGATTTGCCTAATTTAATGCGTAAGACCGACTACCACGTCCTCGCAAAGCTTGTTCCGAAAGGGAAAATCGATCCGGAGGTGGTTGAAAAATTAAATGCCATAGTCGAGGTTGCTCAGAAGGCAAAACCTCGGCAAGATTGACGTTTCACTTACCACCAGAAAAGGTAGCGTACACAGAGTCTTATGAAACGGAGCGTGTCAAGCAGGGGATTGATGTGTGAGCGCGGCGAGGTGTAGAGTGTGGTGATTGGTATCTCCTTTATCCGATAACCTGCACGTAACGCCCGTGCCACAAGCTCGGATTCGGTATCGAAGTGGTTCGTCCTTAGAGGTACCTTCCGCAGGACCTCTGCTGAGATGAGCCTGTACCCGCACTGCGAGTCGGTGACCTGACGTCGTCCCCCAAAGATCGAAAGCACCATCGATGTCAAACGGTTAACGAACCAGCGGTCGAAAGGCATCCCGGCCATGTTTGGACGTCTGGTGCCCATAGCAAGATCAAAAGTGGCGGGATCCAACCCAAGAAAGCGATTTGCTTCCCTTACGTCATGCTGGGTGTCGGCGTCCATGGTCATGATCCATTGGTAGCCTGCTGCAAGCGCCGCTTTGAACCCTGTCTTGTGCGCCGCTCCCTTACCTCGGTTGCGCTCATGTGTTAAAACGCCTACCCCCATGCCGAGTGCCGCATCGCCGGTTGCATCAGATGATCCATCATCCACCACCCAGATTTGTTCTGCTTTAGCCCCGAAGCGAAACCAATCGGAAAGTACCTTTTTCAATGTATCTGCGGCCTCGTAGGCAGGAATAACGATGGCTACATCCTTGAGCTCAATCAATCTTCTTCCCTCAATCTCTTGACCGTGGCCATGTTGCGGTTGTCGGCATCCGGCATGGACGGTGTTTCCATGATCGCGGGCAGGTGCTTTAGTTTAGGGTGGTTGATTATCCTGCGGAACGCCTCGATGCCTATTTCTCCTTCACCTATGTGCCAGTGGCGGTCGTTGTGGCTTCCCAAAGGCGTTTTGGAATCGTTAAGATGCAGAAGCAGAAGTTTGTCAAGACCTATGAGTTGATCTATTTCCTCCAGGGTGTCTTCCAACCCTTTGGCGGTATGCAGAGGGTATCCGGCCTGGAAGGCGTGAGCGGTATCCAGACAGATACCCATGTAATCCTTCTTCTCGACCCCATCTATTATCCTTGCCAGTTGGCTAAAGCTCGCTCCAACTCGTGTGCCGCCGCCTGAGGTGTTTTCGATAAGTATCCTTACATTATTCGCTTTGGCAGAAGAGATCGCTTGATTTAACGAATCGGCAACCCTCCTTATTCCCTGATCCAGACTCGAGTCCTTGAATGCACCGGGATGAAAAACCAGGAATTCGGCACCCAGCATAGATGATCGCTCAAGCTCATCTGAGAACGCTTTCTGCGAGCGCTCAAGCATCTCCTTCTCCGGTGTTGCAAGGTTGGGAAGATAGAACAGATGCACTATCAAAGGATCAAGTGATGCTTTCATGCGTAGCTTGCGAAAATTTGCCGCCCTGTCCGGATCAAGAGGCGTTCTCTTCCACTGTTTGTTGGAGCCTGTAAATATCTGCACCGTTTCACAGTCAAGATACCTTGCACGCTGGATAACGTTTTCGATACCTCCGGCTATGCTTACGTGGAAACCGAATCTCACTCTTGGTCTGTGCTGTTCATGCTTTTGCGACCGCTGAGAGCTCTGCTGATGGTAACCTCGTCTGCCAGCCCCAGGTCTGTACCTGCTGGGATGCCCCTTGCGATCCTTGATACGCGTATACCCATGCCCTTAAGTTGCCCGGCGACGTAAAGGGCGGTGGTTTCTCCCTCGGTGGTCGCCGAGGTTGCAAGGATCACCTCTTTTGTTCCTTTTTGCTTCACACGCTCTACGAGTTCCGCGATACGGAGTTCATCTGCAGATACATCTTCCATAGGGGAAAGCACCCCGCCAAGCACGTGATAAAGTCCTTTGTAGACACCGGCACGCTCGATCAGCGGTATATCAAAGGCCTCCTCTACGACGCAGATCTCGGTTTGTACTCTCGAAGGGTCTTTACAGATCTCACACAGTTCATCTTCGGTCAGGTTGCCGCAGCGCTTGCAGGTACGGGTCTTGTCACGTGCCGCAAGGATCGCTTCGCTTAGCTCGGCAGCCTCTTCGCGCTTAATGCGTAGTATATAGCGTGTGATCCGCTGTGCGCTCTTTTCTCCTATACCTGGTAGTTCCTTAAGGCGTTGGATCAGCCTGGCCAATGCACTCATCAGAGATCAGAAAAGACCTGGTAAAGGGATGCCTATGACTTTTTGGACCTCTGCCTGAGCTGCGTCCTTTGCCTTGCGGTTGGCTTCGTTGACCGCGGCGATCACCAGGTCCTCAAGCATCTGGCTTTCTTCTGGAGCTATCACTTCTTTTTCTATCTTAAGTTCGAGTATTGTGCCGTTTCCGTCGGCTACCGCCTTGACCATCCCCCCGCCAGAGGTCGCCTCTCCACGTGCCGCGGCCATAATACCGGCTATTTTATTCTGGATCTCCTGGGCTTTGCGCAATAAGTCGGCTTGTCTCATCGAACTATCTCTCCTTTGAAGATATCCAGCACATCCTCAACCGCAGAGCGTGGTTTGGATTTAGGACCCCCGTTTTCTTTCTTCATGGGCTTGGTTGCTTTAAACTCCAGACGCATCTTTTGCCCTGCGAGCCTTGAAAGTCTTTCCTCAAGGTGAGATTGTTCCGCTTTAAGACGGCCTATATTGAGCTTCTGGTTGTTGTTTATCCCTATCGTTAAAAGATTGTCTTGAGCCTCTATGATCCCTGATTCCTGAAGCGCCAGGGTTACAAAGGATTCCTCGGTTTCTATCTCTTCCATAAAGCGTTTCCATACCTGTTTCAGGGGGACGGATTGTACCGATTCTTCCGCTTCCCGCATCTCTCCCTCGACCTTTTTCGTATCGTTTTCAGGGGCTTGCTTTGAAGGCTCTTCTTCAGGGATCGGTGCTTGGGGCTTACCGGTATTCAGAACGCCGGCATGATTTTGCTGGAGGGTTGATTTTTGCGCTTTTGGTCTTGAGGTTTGGCCAGAAGTGGAGGTTTTTGTGGATCGGGAGGATTCTTTGGAAACCTGTTGCTTTTCTCCCATATCCAGTAATGAAAGTGCCAGGGTTTCTATGAAGATAACCTTCTCGCGGCTGCGCTTGAAGGCCTCTTCGGACTTAAGAAAGCGCTCAAGCATCCTGGCCAGCTCTTTGGGTCTATACTCCTTGGCGTGTTTTAAGACATTTTCAGGAAAGCTGGATCTTTCAACCCTCATGTCCAAACTGGTAAAGAGAAGGGCGCGTAAAAAACCTACCATCCCGAAGTAGAACTCGGCCACGTCGTACCCTGCCGCAAAGGTCTGCTCCAGGGACGCAAGCAGCCCTGCCTCGTCTTTTTCTCCAACCAGCTTGAGAAGATGCGAGAAACGCTCGTAAGGGACTATGCCTAAAAGCTCGGTTACGTCTTCTGCGGTGACCCTCCCTTGCTTGAAGGTGGTTATCTGCTCCAGTACGCTTTCAGCGTCACGCAGCCCGCCGTCGGCGATATCCGCGATGAGCCTTACCGCGTCTTCGGAGACATCCAGATTTTCCTTCTCGATTATCATCTCAAGGCGCTTGGCTATAACGTCAGGGGCTATGCGTTTGAAGTCGAAGCGCTGACAGCGGGATAGGATGGTTGCAGGAACCTTGTGAGGTTCGGTGGTGGCGAAGATGAAGATTACATGGGAAGGCGGCTCCTCGAGTGTCTTAAGAAGCGCGTTAAACGCCTCGGTAGTCAGCATGTGGACTTCATCTATTATGTAGATACGGTAGTGTCCACTTGTAGGTCTGTAGCGGACGTTTTCCCTCAGCTCCCTTATCTGGTCTATCCCGCGGTTGGACGCGCCGTCTATCTCAAGAACGTCCAGACTTTTGGATGCCTTAATCTCCAGGCAAGTCGAACACTTGTCGCAGGGATGGACCGTTGGCCCCTCGACGCAGTTCAGGCTCTTGGCAAGTATCCTTGCCGTTGTCGTCTTGCCGACACCTCTTGGTCCTGCAAACAGATACGCGTGTACGAGCCTGTTGTGCTGGATGGCGTTTGTAAGGGTGCGCTTGACGTGCTCCTGGTCGAAGAGTTCTTCAAAGTTCTGTGGTCTGTATCGCAGAGAGAATGTTCTGGGTTCCATTATTCTTTATTGCTGGAAATCCAGTTGGTTTAAGAGTGATCGGCCGTGCGGCATCTTCGTCCGGGGCGGCGAGGACTGCGGAAGCGAGGCGACTCCAATCAGGTTCTCTTTACACCACAGCGACATCCGCGTACCGTTGCTTCCTTCCGGATCTGGCGGGGTTGGCGGGGCGCTGCGAGCAAAGACCCGATCTTCAACATCGTCCGCCCCTGCAGGGGCTCCCGCTTTCCCGACCTCATGATGTCTTTCAGCCTCGCATATGGCGGGTTTCGAGTACAGGAGACCGCCAGCCTCCCGCCTAGCACGGCCGAATCTCACTAGTCTCGAAGTTCCTCTTTGGAGATAACTACTTTCATATCCATAGTATTCAATCCCTTCGGGATAGCTCCGTATATCTCAAGCTTATCGGCCAGTTCCTGTATCGCGTTTTGGTCGATCTCGTGGGTCCGCTGGAAACCGGGTAGATTCAGACGTTCGATCAGTTGTTCATCTTCGATTCCGAAAGCACGCGCAAGGACCGCACGGGTGGTATCCTGATTCTTGGCCATCTCCAGATACGTAAGCTCCATAGCCTTGTTCATTCGTTTCACGGCAAGTTCATTCTCGTGGAAGTACTCGGTGGTTACGAAAAGACCGGACCCCAGATAGGGTGAGTTGATCCACTTGAGGAACATGGCGCCTTCTGCAAACGGTTCGCTCAGATAGACCTTGGCTAAGGTGAAGTAGGGCTCAAGGGGCAGGATGAGGTCGACTTCTTCAGACTCAAGTGCTGCAAGAAGCTCATCTGAAGGATAGACCTTGATTGTGACCGTGGCTGGGTCTATCTCTGTGGAGGTCACAATAGCCTGCATCGCCGTTTTGGTTCCCGCGGTTACTCCTACAGTCTTTCCTTCGAGGTCGCTTATCATGTCGAATCGCAGCCCCTTGCGGGGAAAGAGCCCCTCCTGCGGTGTTGCTACCTTGAACTCCACCGCAAAGAAGCAGCGCAGGGTATCATCGTGCTCGCTCATCCAGCGCAACGCCTCTGGCCATGGAACGAGCGCAAAATCGGCTTCGCCTGCAACCAAAGCCGCAAGCGCATCGGTCGGGTCTTCAACCTTCTGTAACGTCGCTTCAACCTTTACTTCTTTGTTTGTGAAGATGCCCTCTTCCTGGGCGTAGTATATGGGAACTGAGGAAACGGAAGGTTCTACAAGCACCTTCACCTGAACCGGACGTGAAAGCTTGACCAGAGGAACAATGAGTATGGCGGCAAGGGCGAGTCCGAGTACGATAATTACAGCAGTGAGAATGTGTTTGGTCGCTTTCATTGGTTTCCTCCTTCTTTTTTGATCAGCTCGTCGTATTTCTTTAAGAGTTCACTGGCCTTTTTGATGTCCCCCCGTTCCCTTGCTATGACGGCCAGGTTGCGGTATGCATCCGGTTTATCCGGGTCAATCTTCTTTGCTTTCTCAAGGTGGTTTTCTGCCTCCTCAAGTTCCTTAGGATCGAACTTCAGGTAGCATATGCCAAGCCACAGGTGCACGTAGTAATCCTCCTCAGCCTCGGCTTCAACCTTCTTTAAGAGCTCCACAGCTTCCTTATACTTGCTTAAGTAATATGACGCTAAGGCCTTGTCCCACATAACGTTGGTATTCTCCGGGTCAAGCTCTAAAGCGCGGGCAAGAGCTGAATCGGCTTCCGGGTATTTTTTGTTTTCCATGTAGTTCTTTCCCAGCCAGTTATAGGCGTCGCTCAGCTGGCGATTTTTGCCTGCATAGCCACTTTGCCACCGCAGGAAAGCTATTGCCTGTGGGGGAATAAGGCCGAACTTCTCTGTGAGTAGTTTCTGTTTGTCGTCCATGGATACGCTGTCTGAGGACTCTTCGAGTTCTTCTATCGCGCTGACCATCTTGTCAATATCTTCGTCCTCAATGCCCAGCTGTGAACCTATGCTTTCTTTAAGTTTCTCAATCTCGGCGTTGAACCTGTCGGTTGATACCTTGAATAACTCGACGGCCTCTTCCTTGTTTCCTTTAATCAGATTTACCCTGCCTTTAAGATACGCTACGTCAGGGGACTCCGGGTTTATCTTTTCCAGTTCCTGCGCTACGTCCAGGGCTTCATCCAGCTCTTGGTTCTGCAGGTGGAACCGGCCCAGGAGCACGTAGTTCTGTTCGCGTTTGGGATCGAGCCTGATTCCCATGCGCAGGAACAGAATCACGGTATCTGCTTTTGAAGGATCATAGAGCATTTCTTGTGCGCCGTAGTAGAATGCAATCTGGGCAAGATCAGAGGCTTCCTCGTCTTTCTTTAATACCTCCCCGGTGGTGTCGCGTTTGAGCACCTCAAGGAATGCCTTGGCCGCTTCAGCCAGATCCGGCTTCTTCATTCTTATGCTTGCCTTCCCGTGCCACATGTACGATTCGGTGACGGCCATGCCCTTTTCTATGGACTCAAGGAAGAGGCTGTCTGCCTTTTCGTAACGCTCGCCCCGGTAGTGGACTTTTCCGCCTTCCAGGAGATGGCTTCCTTTTGCGGCAAAGGTGACAGCGGCCATAATTACTAAAAGACCAGCAAAGCGTCTCATTTTTTTCCTCCTTCGTCTAAGCCTTCAGCGGCCCGATGGTCTTTGTGTATCGATTATAAAGAACTTTCCTCATCTTGCAAGCTTAGTCTATTGTCTCCAGGTGAATTGTCAATATTTTGTTGCTGCGTTTGATGCATCAGGATTACCCCCTGCAATCTCTGCAAAGGCCAGGTAGGCGGTATGAGAGATCATCCTTTCCCTCGGTCGTGAACCTTGCGGGCGGATCAGCATCTCTCGCATCATTACCTCCCAGACCTCGAACCGGGTGAACCCATGCTCTTCCAAGGCCTTGCGGGTTCCCTGCAGCTGTTCGGTTGTAGGGCTCAGGGATACCCAGCGGCCTGCACCTACCAGTGACTTGGCAGCGTGAGGAACGATACCCCAGGGTTCCGGCACGTCCACGACGCACACGTCGATTTCTTCTACCCCGAACCCCTGTTTTTCTACGTCGCGCAATTCGAAGGTTACGAACTCCTCAACCCCCAGTCTTTTGACGTTGGCACGGGCTACCTCAAGAAACTCCGGACGGCGCTCAAAGGAATATACGTGTCCTTGTGGCTGGACGTATCGCGCAAGGATGAAGCATAAGGCACCCGATCCCGAACCTACCTCGGCCACCCGAACCCCTGGTGCTATGGATGCCCTCAAAAGCATGTAGCCGACATCCTTGGGATAGGCTATGGTCGTGCGTCGCTTGACCCCTATCATCAGGTCGGCCAGCGAGGGCCGCAGAAGTGTAAAGCTAAATCCCATGTGGGTTTTTACAACCTCCCCATAGTTGCGTCCTATGATCTGGTCCCAGGGGATGCGTCCCTTGTGGCATTCGAAATCGCCCTTCTCGAGTACCTTTCTCAGGTAGTGAAGGCGTTCATCGTGATAGAAGAGGACCGTTTGGCCTGGTGCTATTCCTGCCATATTCGCAGCAAGATGGATAAAACGGTTTTGCCCGGCCGCGAGGATTTCACCCTGAGCTTGCCGTGGTGAAGCTGTTGGATAACGCGGCGGGAGAGCGCAAGGCCGATCCCCCAGCCGTGCTGCTTGGTGGAGAATCCGGTCCTGAACACATCACGGGCGTGTTTTACCTCGATCCCCGCTCCGGTGTCGGTTATCGTTATCTCATAGTTGTTGCCCTTTTCTGTTTTCTTGCCTGCCACTGTGATCTTACCCGACTTGCGTCCTATGGCGTCGATGGAGTTGCGGATGAGGTTCTCGAGCGTCCATGAGATGAGTGTGGGATCCATGAGCAGGCGCGCGTTTCCCGAAACCTCCACCTCGAAGTCGATGCGTGAGGGGGCGCGGTGCTGCATGAAGCGAACCGTCTGGCTTATTATCGGTTCAATCTCGTGGGGTTCAAGACGAGGCCTGTCGCCGATGCGTGCGAACCGATCCAGGATTCCCTTGATGCGCTCAAGGTCGGCCACTATCTCTTTTGATGCCTCGGCGTCCAGCTTGGGGCGAATGAGTTCGCTCCATCCCAGAAGCGAGGAAACAGGGGTTCCCAGTTGATGGGCGGTTTCACGCGCGAGAGCCACCCATAGCTTTTCCTGTTCCCGACGTGATGAGGCCACGATGAATACGAATCCCAGGATAACAAAAAGAACGATGAATGATATCTGAATGAGAGGGAAATACTGCAGCATTGTCCATGATTTAGGCAGGCCGTAGTGGAGCACACTTAATGTGAGGGTGTCTAACCTGACGGTATCTTGACTGAGGGAATCCAGAAGAGGTATCACTGCACGAATGGGGATAGGTTCGTGCTCCCGGTCGAGCTTTTGTATGAACCGGGGCAGTGCCTCGGGCACGGTATCGCGGACAGGGACGTTTCGAAAGCTCTGCGGGTTTCCGGCACTGTCCGTTATTACCACAGGGAAGTCCACCTGACTCACTATCTCTTCAAAGAGAAGATTTTCAAGAAGCATCTGGGTTTCCGGTGATGCCAGGGAGCGTATGTAGCTTGCATAGAGCCTTGAGCGGAAAAGGGTTTCTTCTTCGAGTTTTTTGAGGAGGCGCTGCGAATAGAAGGCCCAGAATACCGCTAAGGCCAGGAGTCCGGCCACGGCGTATATCTGAATGAATCTACGCAGGTTCAAAGCGAAAGGCTTGCGAGAGCTTCTTCGATTGCCTCAAGCCCAGGTGTTTCTTTAGCGGTTTGGGTGATTACCTTGAGGGTAGGAGAGGAAGGCAGTTTGAGGTGACGGGTTTTACCGCCCAGGATGATAACGGAAGGTATTTCCAGAAGGTAGGCCAGCTCGAAGCTGCGATCCGGTTTACCTACGTAGGCAGAAGCCGATGCAAGTAAACCAGCCTTTATCTCCGGCTCTTCTTGTATCCATTTCTCGGCTCCGAAGACCTTCATCCCGCAGAGGCGTTCAGCATCGAGGGCGATCGAGGAAAGCAGGTAGGGGATTTTGCTACCGGCGCTGTGACTGTGTTTCTTCAGCCACTCGTTGGCTCTTCGCTGGAGAACTTGTGGACGGGGGAGGCTTTCAGTGATTTTCCCTTCGCATTCCAGGTATTTACTCATGAACTGGGCCCGCTTTCGAAGATCCGCTTCCTTATCCGGTGCGAAAATGATATTGAAGTAAGGGAAGAGTCCTTTGTCCTGGTGGGTGATCCGCAGTTTGGCCTCAGAAAGGATGGCAAGCTCAGGTAAAGGGAATGGGTCAAGATCTATGAATAAATCGAAGGAGGATTTAGCGAACCTATCCTTCAGGGCTTTGAAGGTCTTTGAACCGTGAGAAGGTGTGTCGGCAATATCGATTCGCTCATTGAATATCTCGTTGAATCCGGAAAGAAGCAGGCTTGCGTCCAGCGGCGAAAGCACAGTAATCTTGCGTCCCCTTTTGGCTTTCTTCAGAGCCGCCGCGGTATAAAGCGAGAATAGTGTGTGTGGTGCGCGTTCTGCAAGACGTACAAGCACATCTTTGGCTCCAGTTAACTCGGCATGGAACGAGATTTCTTTCCTGGCAAGGCGTGACTTACTCCACGCAAGGTATATTGCTTTTGTCAGTGCTGACATACTCAAGTCTAGACAGAATCCGGGTTATGTCAAGAACAAAAGTTGCCTCGTCAAAAATCCACACGAACGTGGGAAGACTATAACCGTTCCCAGGATAATCAAGCAAAGGAGACGGTCATATGACATTAACGCTAAGCCAAAGAAGAGCTGTGAGTAAGGAAGTAGCCAAGCGCCATCAGGAAGTGCGAAAGAAGGAGAAGACAAGGATAGACAGCAAGGAACACAGGCGTTTTGATAAGGCACAGACCGGCGTCTGCCTGAGTTGCCTGATGCGGCTGAGACCTCAAAACAAAAGCTCTGTAAGCGGTATAGAGAGCTAAACCCTGCTGAGTTAAAGAGACAACTCCTCTGCAAAAGGAACTATTTGCACACGCAGCGAGGCGTAAAGGAGTATCTGAACTGGACAAACTAATCAGTTCATGTAGAATTTAGGTGAGGCAACGGGTATTACTCCGTTACCGTCGTCCCTCGGTCATGTGGATCCTTATATGAGGTAACAGGGAACAAAAGTTGCCTCAATCATCCTATAGACCCTCTCATGCGATTGCGGCGTTCTGGTGCTGTTATGTCGAGAATTATCAGCCAGTGATAGTAGTTTTCTGCGGTTGATTTTCAACTTGACACCTTCGTTATCCTCATTAGAATGGCTCTGATCAGGTTTTTGTATCTGAAATCAAAGGGACGGGAAGGCAAAAACGATTGGAGAGATAAGTGGTTGGTATACGTTACATAGATGCACATGCGCATCTTTTGGGAAGGGATAGGGAAGATATCAAAGAGGCTCAGCTACGCATAGAGCGTGCGGCCGAGCTTGGGGTGACTATAATCGCAATCGCGCAGGTCCCACGTATTTGGGAGGCAACACTCAAGTTGGCAGAAGAACATGACAACGTATTCGTTGCATTGGCCGCTGCACATCCTGACGATTCAATGACCGAGACCTTCGAACGTCTGGTTACATTATGCAGGGATGAGCCTCGCGTGGTAGGTATTGGGGAGATCGGTCTCGATTACCGGCAGGGCAAACCTTCGGATATTGCCAAGCGTAAGGATCAGCTGCGCGAGCACATCCAGATTGCACGTGAGGTTAACCTTCCCCTTGTGATTCACGACGGTAAAGCCACCAACGACGTTCTTAAGATCCTGGATGAAGAGGCGGCGAGTGATGTGGGAGGGATGATACATTTCTTCACCGGTACCCCCAAGCAGGCCCAGCGTGCGATTGAACTGGGTTTCTTCATCTCTTTCGGCGGTCCACATACCTATGCCAAGCCCCTTGCAGAACTTGTTCGCAGCGTGCCGCTTGACCGCATACTTGTAGAGACGGACTCTCCCATGTTGGCGCCGCCCAAGCATCACAAGGATGAGGGAAACGAACCGGCTTTGGTGGTGGACGTGGTGAAAGGGATAGCCGAAGTGCGTGGTATGGACCCAGAGGAGTTACGAGAGGCGACGACCGCGAACGCGATACGCCTCTTCCGGCTGGACGAGGACTGATAGTTTTACACGAGCTGAGAAAAATGTGGTGGGCCGGCGCAGGTCAATCCCATCCCATATCCTTATGACAGCATTGGGGCTTGCGATGCTTGGGACGTCACTTTGAGCTTACAAAGGTTGTGCTTGACGCCTGCATCCAGATCGAGAACGTTAACGAGATGGATGTTATCATTGACCGCATCGACATGGACTTTTTAACCAGATAAGGCGGCGTCTTATGTGACACCGCCTTTATTCGATAAGTGTTGCGGGAAGTGTTGCGGGAAGTGTTACGGGAAGTGTTACGGGCCGACTCATAAATCAATCCAATACGAATCTGAAGGTTATGCGCCCGGTGCGCTTGAGTTTCTCTGACGGGGTGAACTTCCAGCGTTTAAGAGTTGCCTTCACATCCGCGTCCCAATTCGGGTAGCCTGTTGAGCGTCTGATTATCATGGTAGGGGAGACATCGCCTTGTGGATTGACCGAGAAGTCTACAATGATCACTACGTTGTTAAGCCCTTTTGCTTTGGCAAAGTTCGGGTATCTGGGCAGGTAAGTAGATACTATGTCTTCGGGTGAGAGTTCTCCTTCCAGGGAGAATTTTGATCCCTGGCCGGGCTTTGGTTCTTTGATCTCAGGTGCAGCAGGCTTGGGTTCAACGACTGGTTTGGGAACAGCGGGTTCAAACACTGTGTGTTGTGTTGGATCGATTGGTCCCTCAAGAGGGACTATTCCTGGAAACACAATTCCACCCTTTGAACGAATACCGGCGAGTGGTTCCCTTTCCAGAATATCGGCTATGCTTAACTGGTGCCTGGCGAGGACCATGACTCCGTGAGGTTCCAGTGCCGAGACGTCGGTGGGGTCAATAGTGTTTTTGGTCAGGGCCTGAAGCTGGTCTGCGACGGTTGATTTGACAGGACGGTTGATTCCTTCCTCTATGCCGGCGGGTTTCCCGGCAGGTCCTAAAACCTTGGTTACGTTAGGGTGTTCCGTGCCTGGTATGATGTGTATGCTCCACGTGCTGTCTGGATTTGCAGGCACTGCTTTGTTGTTGTATTCAAGGGAAAGCAGAATGATAGCGCCGTGAACGAGCAAGGAGGCTCCGATACCGATCCACAACCTTGGATTGCGCAGGATTTGCGCGAGCCCCACAAAGGTGTTGCGAAGCGCCAGAGCCAACGATTGGAGCCACGCCAGTGGATTCAAAGTGATGCTCAGTGTTTTCATGTCAACCTCCTTCGGTTTGAATCTCTACTTAGGAATACACCTGTTTCCGATGATTATTCCGTAGAAATCCCTTTTTAGGAGGTTGAACTTGGCTTATTCGGCTCTATCCTCCCTAACCAGTTCTTAAGGGGCAATCCAGGGTGATGTATTTACGACACCCGGGACCAGGTTTTCAATCGCTTGTTCGATATTGTCCACCGGCATGTGATTTATCTCCTCGCCGGTTATGGTGATGCCTGCGCTTGAGTCATCCTCAATAATCGGTGGAGACTCCTCAACACTCACGATAGTTTCAAATTTGTTTTTCAGTTCGTCAGTCACTTCGACAACTTTATCCACAGAATCAAGGTGTAGGTAAAGACCTTTCGAGAGACTATCCAGGGTGTCAGAGGGTTTTTCTTCCAATGAAATATCTGCAAATACCTCTGTGGTTGCAGTTTGAGCCTGGGCAAGGCTTACACAAGTTACCGCCAAGATTGCAGAAAGCAGAGAAACAAATTTCATCCTAACCTCCTTAGTGTATTTATATTAGTTTCAGAAGAGGGGTTGTCAAGTTCCTCTCGGGGTCCCCGCAAGAGCACGAAGTGATCTTGTGGGGTAAACAAACGCCGGAAGGCGCCACCATTTAACCTTCCGGCGTTTTTTCTGCAGATGGAGGCTAGGTTTTAAAAATCACCGCTACGGTGATTATGACCTTGCCTCCGTCTGAGGGCGCGGGGAAGCGCAGCTTCTTAAGCTCTTTTGCCAGAGCCTTCTCAAGTTCCTTATGATCAAGGGTCGAGCTTTTCACCACCACATTCTCAACTGTTCCGTCCGCTTTAACCGTAATTCCGAACACAGCGCGGCCTTCGATCGAGGCGTCCTTGGCAAGATAGCGCTCATAGATCTCGACCAGCTTGTTTTCGATCGATTCCAGGGTAGAGGTTACGTCGTCGGCACTCAGCGCGCCGAGCACGGTGGGTGTCTCGAAGCTTACTGATCCGACGAGGGCTGGTTTTTGGCCCGCAGCGTTCTGGGTGATGCCGCTGAGTGAAACCGGGGTCTTTTCGCGAGCCATATATGGAGCACTCTTCAGGGCACGTCCCGTGCCGCCGTAGTAACTATCGGCTTCCTCTTCGCCGAACACGCCTTCGTAGGAGACTCCCTCGGGAATGGGAATTGGCACCTGGACGGTTTCGAGCTTGCCGTCAACGTTGCGAACCTCTTCGGAGACCGCGACGAACGAGGTATACTTACTCATTATCCGGTACTTTAAGGCAAGCTCGGTTATCTCATTAACCAGGTCCTCGGTTTCGCCTTTCGTGTAGCTTTCGTCAGAGAGCTTTGCGATCTTGGTGCGCGCCCACAGGGTGGGGATTACGTCATGAGAGGGCTCGACAGCTGGAAAAGTTACAGGGATTTCTTGTGTTACGGGTTTGCCGCGCACTGTGCCTTTTATCTTGATGGTCGCCTGTCCGGGCTTGGTGTAGCGGCCGTGGATGATTACCGGCTGGGCGGCGAAGAGGTCTGGGATTGTCGAAGGGAATACTTCCTTGACCTCGAGTCCGCCCCAGTCTATCTCGATATCCATGAGGAACGGTTTGGCGATGCGGTCGTAGAACAGCTGAACAGCCGCCTGCGGGTCCTCGTCCTGCCGGCAGTAGGTGGCGTAGCCGCGACCTGCGCGCGCCATGCCTTCCAACAGATAGCGGTTTACCGAGGAGCCTACGCCGAAACTGAACACGCGTGCGTCGCCTCGTTTTTGCTCTATTGCAGCTATTATCTCCGCCTCGTTGCCAACGTAGCCGTCGGACATGAATAAAACGAACCTGCGGCGTTTTCGTGCGGGATCGCGGTCAACCGATAAAGCCTCGTTCACCCCGGTAAGCATCTCCGTACCGCCCGAACCGTCAAGACTCTCTATGTAGGCCAAAGCCTTCTTGACGTTCTCCGGGGTATTGGGAACCGGACTCGGAGCAAAGCGCTCGGCGGAGTAAGAGAAAGCGATGACCTGAAAGTAATCGTCAGGGTGCAGGTTCTCGACGCAGAGCTTCATGGCTTCCTTGACCTTTTCGATGGGGAAGCCCGACATGGAGCCGGAACGGTCCACCACGAAGACGAGCTCCCGTGGGGTGATCTCGGCGATCTTAAAGGAGGCCTTGGGCTGGATCATCAGCATGAAGTAGCCGTCCCCTTCTTTGGTGGCGTGAGTGAGGAGTGCATACTCCGGTTTTGAGCCGGCCACGTCGTAGCGGAAGATGAAATCCTTGTTCGGGATCTGGTCGCCTTTCTTTATCTGGACCACAACCTGAGACTTACCTTTAACCTGTTGATCAATGTCGTGCGATGGGCAGGAAAAGTTCTGGATTGGAACCCCGGCGTCTACCGTCAATTTGAGACTTATGTCGTGACTGGAACGATACTCAGGCTTGAGAACCGGCGGGGTAATCCTTGACGCGTCAGGCACGCGATCGGTATTCTCTGACCAGCCGCCGCCCTGCTTGGAGCCGGTGGATGTGTTACGGGTGCCGGGGATGTATCTCGGTCCCACAACCATCGGAAATGTGTACTCGTAGGTTCCGTGATCGTAGGCTAAATCCTGCACGTATGAAATCTCGATGTAGATGTCGTCGCCGGGCATGATGTTGCCCACGGTCTGGGTAAAGATGTTCGGGCGTTCCTGCTCCAATAGGCTTGCCGTCTTGCCTTCCTGGATCGCTTGCTCGTATATCGCTCGCGCCTCTTCGCGCTTCTTGATAACACCCTTTATGACCTTATCGCCTATCTTCATGGTCATCGCGTCCACTGCCGAGTTCTCAGGTAAAGGGAAGACGTAGACCGCTTCAATCGGCTCCTCGTAGGGATTTACAAAGTGCTGGATGACGTTCACGCGGGCGATGTAGCCTGTGACGTAGGCGTCAACGTCGGTGTGTTTTAAGGGAAGCTCAAGGGTTTTGCCGTCCTTGAGGATGCGAAGCGAGCCCTGGGTTACCTCACCTGATGCTATCGATACCCCTTCAGGGGTTTCGGTTTCTACTCTGACTTTGTCTGCACCGATGAAGATAACCAGCACCGCTGTGAGGATTAAGAGCTTTACGAATTTCATCTTGGCCTCCTTTTGGTTTTTTTCTTTACTGCTCATGCCCGTATATACCATCTTGATACGGGTTTATTCCCTATCCTTCAATATCCTGATCCTTGAGGATAAAGATACGGGTTTATCTTGACTTTTCAACATCTATGAGTAGGCTCTGTCCATAATTCAAAGGAGAAGATGTGAAACATATCCAGGTCTTTGCGGGAGCAGGGCTGATCCTGATACTTGCGGGCTGCAATCCATCGACCAAAGGAACAATCGAGGTGAACTCCGATCCTGGGGGTGCGGATATCTATATCAACGATACGCTTACCGGCCACAAAACCGATCACGTGTTTGAGGATATCGAGGAAGGAGAGTATAGCATACGTCTGCTTCTGGCCGGTTATGCGCCCTGGTCAGAGACAGTAACCGTTAAGGCGGGCAAGACGGTTACCGTTGACGCGAAGCTTGAAGCAGTACAGGTCGGCGCTCTGCGCTGGAGCTACGAAACCGACAGATCGGTAAGTTCGGCTCCTTCAATCGGTTCAGACGGCACCGTATACTTCGGGTCCTGGGACAACTCGCTTTATGCGCTTACACCTGACGGAGGCCTCAAGTGGAGCTACGAGACAGGTTCACCCGTACAATCCTCTCCCGCTGTCGCCTCCGACGGCACCATATACTTCGGCTCAAACGATGATCATCTTTACGCGTTGACCCCTGCTGGTGATTTTAAATGGAAGGTTGGAACCTCAGCTAACGTAACCTCCTCTCCTGCAATCGGTTCCGACGGTACGGTCTACTTTTGTGGACGCTCGCGTGACCCGATAACTCAGGAATGGAGAGACTACCTCTACGCCGTTAATGCCGTTAACGGTAGCATAAAGTGGGGATATGAGATCGGCGCCGAGGCCATCAGCTCCCCTGCCGTCGGTTCGGACGGAACCATCTACTTCGGGGCAAAGGACTCTTCGCTTTACGCGGTGAGTTCTGCAGGCGAACTCAAGTGGAAGTATCAAACCTCCGGCGTTATCCAATCCTCGCCGGCCATCGGTTCTGAGGGCACCATCTACTTCGGCTCCAATGACTATAATCTCTACGCCGTGAGTTCTCAAGGTGCGCCCTTGTGGAGTTTTCCTACCGGTTCAATCGTATCGGCTTCCCCTGCGATCGGCCCGGACGGCACCGTATACTTCGGCTCCAACGATGAAAATTTCTATGCAGTGACTCCTGACGGGAATCAGGTATGGATGTATGACGTGAAGAAACCGATACAATCCTCACCTGCGGTTGGAGCGGACGGAACGATCTACTTCGGAACGATGTACCACGACTTTAATGCTCTGAACCCGGACGGCAGCCTGCGTTGGCGCTACGAAACCTTGCAGAGCGTTAGGTCATCTCCTGCCATCGCTGAAGACGGCACCGTTTACGTGGGTTCAGACGATGGCTGCATCTACGCGATCTACGGCGATTCCCCGCTTGCCGCCTCTGCCTGGCCAAAGTTCCACCGCGACAACCAGAACACGGGACGCTCACGCTAGCGCGCGAATTTTACACGAAGTGACAACGCTTGCGGAGTAAATTTCAAATTGAAAAGTGCAAATTGCAAATTTTAAATTGGGAGAAGTAGGCCCCAGCGTCATCGCGAGCGACCGAAGGTGGCGTGGCGATCTTTAATGCTCCCTTTCGCCTACGGCGAAAGGATCGCAGGTGGCTGCAACCTGCATGCCAGGCCGGGCTAGGGATCAATCCTACCGCGAAGAAGAAGTGCAAAGGGGTTGACGCTCCTCTATATTCATTTATAGTCTTATAAATGAACATGCAACCACCTCAAGACCAACCAGAACCTCACGTGCCAATTGTTCAGAGTCTCATATGGCAAGGGTTTCGAGTACGTGGTATTGGGAACGCTATATACCGAAGGCCAGTAAAGGAAACCTTCCATGAATTCCTTCTCTACCTGTTGCTGTTAACGCTTGGTGAGGAGTGGTACAAGCAACAGGTGCTTTTGAAGTTAGAGGATCGTCATGTAATCCTGAAATGGTTTGATTCCTTTAAGGAATGGACAAAGTCAAGTTCAACTGAGAGGAATAAAGTAGAGGGAGGATGGAAAGCATTACCTACCGGAGAAGTTCAAACACTCATTTCCTTAGCCTATGCAATTTTCTGTTTGAACGTCCAACACAAATTGCCCGCACCCTTGATTAAACGATTAAGGAACAAAGATCAATTTCAAGGAGCACACTATGAAATTACTGTAGCTGCAATAATGGCAAGAGCTGGATTCACTCTCAATTTTTTGGAGAATTTAACCCAAGACAAGAAGCGTTGTGAATTTATTGCAAAACACAAATATACAGGCATTGAAATTGGTGTTGAGGCTAAAAGTCGACACAGAAAGGGTGTACTTCATCAAGCCGGTGAATTCAGTTATAGTGAAGCTATGAAAGGGGATATAGAAGGTCTCTTAAGAAAATCGCTTACCCAGAAACTGAGAGGTTTACCCTATATTATATTCTTTGATTTGAACTTACCTGCGACACCCCATATTGATTGGAGTACGAAACCGTGGGTTGAAGATATCAGAAAAATGCTCGATGAAATTGGTGCACCTTCAGTAAAAACCCCAGATCCTTTTAATGGGTTAATCCTTACAAATTTCTCCTATTACTATGGAGGGAATGAAGGAACTGCACCACCAGGGGAATATATGTTAATCATGCCCAATTATTCTGAAGTTCAATTAAACACACCTCAGATATTTGCGGCAATCAACGAAAGTTGCGCCCGTTATATGCTTATTCCTCCGGAGGTCTAATTCCTGTTGTGTGAACGCTCTGCTCTGGAATTGCCACGTCCTTCCTCCTTTCAATCGTAGGGGCCGACCTTAAGGTCGGCCCGCCTTTCTTTAATGCTCCCTTTCGCCTACGGCGAAAGGATCGCAAGGCAGCCTCGTAACGACTCTTCGCTTCGCACTCCTCGCAATGATGCCCTCACCCTGACCCTCTCCCACAGGGAGAGGGGATTGCGATCTTTTTTCCGAAGGTAAAAAGGAGCAATATTTGGTGTCCCTGCACGGATGAGTCAGCAGACGTGTGGGGTGCTTTCTTCTTGACAATCAAGTCCCTATCGGTAGGATTCAAGCAAATTTAATCTTATCCGGTAGGAGGTTTTGATGGCGAAGCACACGTACTGGGATAACCGGACCGCTTTTATCCTGGCCGCGATCGGCTCGGCCATCGGGCTGGGCAACATCTGGCGGTTTCCTTACATCGCCTACAAGTTCGGGGGAGGAGCTTTTCTTATCCCTTATCTCGTTGCATTGATAACCGCGGGCATACCGCTCCTCATCCTTGAGTTCGCCCTGGGCCACAAGATGCGTTCGGCGGCCCCAAACGCTTTCTACAAGGTGCGCCGCAACACCGAGTGGGTGGGTTGGTTAGCGCTCCTTGTAGGATTCGTGATAGTCACCTACTACGCGGTGATCATGGCCTGGTCAGGTCGCTACTTCATCGCCTCGTTCAACCTGGCCTGGGGAGCCGAACCTGCCGCGGTCGAGCACTTCTTCTACAACACGGTTCTTGGCAAGACCGGGGGTCCGTTCGAGCTTGGCAAGCTGATGTGGCCGCTTCTCATTGTCCTTGCGGTGGCCTGGGTATGGGTGATACTCTCTATCTGGAAGGGGGCAAAGACCGTATCCAAGGTGGTCTGGGTCACGGTGCTTCTGCCCTGGTTGATACTTCTGGTTTTTCTCATCAGAGGTGTTACCTTGCCCGGTGCGGAGGTGGGTCTCAAGTACTTCCTGACCCCTAACCTGGCGGCACTCAAGGACCCTGCTGTGTGGCACGCGGCCTACAGCCAGATATTCTTTACGCTTACCGTGGGCTTCGGTGTGATGATCGCTTACGCCTCGTTCCTGCCTCGCAAATCCGACGTGGTGAACAACGCGATCATCGTCAGCCTGGCCAACTGCGGCACCTCGTTTGCAGGCGGCATCGTTGTCTTCTCAACCCTGGGCTACTATACTCAGGTAACAGGCAAGGCGATCGAGGAGGTGGTGGCCGCAGGCCCTGGTCTTACCTTCGTGACCTATCCCATGATCATCAACACGCTGCCCTTCGGAAGGGTGTTCATCATCATCTTCGGGGTTCTTTTCTTCCTCATGCTTCTTACCCTTGCGGTGGACTCCGCGTTCTCTCTGGTCGAGGGGTGTGCTGCCGGGCTTCTGGACCGGTTCGGTTGGAAGCGCTGGAAGACGCTAATCGGCATGGCGGTGGTTGCCTTCGTCGCAGGCATCATCTACGTGACCGGCGCCGGTATCCACTGGCTGGATATAGTCGACTACTTCATGAACAACTTCGGTCTTTTCACGGTGGCTCTGCTGGAGTGCATCGTGATCGGTTGGATCTGGCGGGCGCATCATCTCAGGCGCTATTGTAACCTGCGCTCCGAGGTCAAGGTAGGCCGATGGTGGGAAGGGATGATTCAGTGGGTCGTGCCGGCGGTTATCATCTTTATACTCATCCTCACCGTTGTGGAGCGTGTGAGTGCACCGTACAGCAGCAACTACATGGCGGAGTTCCTTGGCGGCTGGCTGGTGATCGGCCTGCTTGCCGAGGTCGCCATCCTTATCTCGCGCATGAGGTGGCGCGTTAAGGTCATCGGGATGCTCATGCCTCCTGCACTGATCGGGGCGTTCTACGGGCTTCGCTTCGCCTGGATTCAGTCACACTTTGCCCCCTCCCAGCTCTCTGCGATTCAAACACCCCTGTTTCTGGTGCTCTGGTGGATAGGGGTTGTGGTCATTGTGGAGGTCGTCCTGCTTCTGACCAGGATGAAACTTGGGCGAAAGATTCTGGCGATGATTGCCCCGCCGTTGGTGCTTGTAGCAGTCTACCTGATCTCCTGGGCGTGGCGCGCCGACAGGCCCCAGCTTGTCATATTGATACTCGCGTGTCTGGTGCTTTACGGCGGCATCGGCTGGGCGCTGAGCCGCTCGGTCGCGCACCGGCGCAAGCTGCGGCGCGGTGAGATCAAACCTCCTCCCGACGTCGAGGAAGAAGAGTAGACGCACTGACGTGCTCATTTTACACGAAGTGACGACGCTTGCGGAGTAAAATGCAAAGTGCAAAGCGAGGATCGAGGGAATAGCACTTCAATTTACAGTCTCGCAGTCTCTTGGTTTTCTTCCTGCGATCTTTTACCCCTTCGGGGCACAGGTGGCCGAAGGCCAAAAGGAGCAATTAAAGGACTTGACTTCGGCTAATTCCACGATAGTATTTAAGCAAGCAGTCTAGGAATGATTGGTAAAAGCCGCTTGAGCGGCTTAAATGGTAACTAAAAGAGGAGCGCGAGATGAGCGTTTTCAAGAAAGAATGGCGCAGGCGGGGTGCATTGGGAGTGCTTGCAGCGGTGTTTCTTTTAATGCCTCTGGCATGTGGGAGGGATAAGGAGCCTCCTGTGGTGACAATCACTTCTCCAGCGGACGGCGAAACGGTATCCGGTTATGTGAGTATAACGATCGAAGCCGAGGACGACGATTCGGTAGCAAGTGTGAGTTTAATCATCGGCGATTCTTTGGCAGGGACACTTTATCAGCCGCCCTGGGAGTTCGAGTGGAACACCCTTGAGCTTGAAGAAGGTAGCACTCACACAATCAAAGCCACTGCACTGGATGCTTCAGATAACGAAGGGGAATCGGAGCCGGTAACCGTCACCGTGATGCAGCCCAGCAACCCACCCGTCACCCCGGGTGCCCCACAGGGACCGTCTGCCGGGTTCGTAGGAGATACTCTCACGTTCCGGGCGAAGACAACCGATCCTGATGACGACAGTATCTCGTACCAGTTTGACTGGGGAGATGGAACTAAATCGGTCTGGACAGATTACGTCACCTCAGGGGAGGAGATGGAGGTCCAGAAGGCCTTCGATAGCGAAGGAATCTATACGGTTAAGGTAAAAGCAAGAGATACCTACGAGGTGACCTCTGCGTTTTCACCAGGGCTAACGGTAGTTATATCACCTGTATCAAGCACCGGCAGCATTCAGGTCAATTCCGTTCCCACCGGTGCCGAGATCTGGCTTGATGGAACAAACACCGGGAAGACTACCAACGCTCTGCTGGATAAGATAGCGCCAGGTGAGCGCACCGTTTCACTGCGCATGCAGGGCTATGCCGATTACCAGACTACGGTTACGGTCGTAGCAGAGCAGACGGCTGAGGTAAACGCGACCCTTGAGCGGATCGGTGAAGTTATCTGGCGATACGAGACCGGTGCCGAGGTGTCTTCTTCCCCGGCGATTGGCTCTGACGGAACGATCTATGTGGGTTCGGAGGACAGTAAGCTTTACGCCATTACCCCTACGGGTGGATTGTATAAAGATTATACGACCGACTTTGCCGTGAGGTCTTCTCCAGCGGTAGGTTCCGATTGGAAGATCTACTTCGGGTCAGATGACGTCTACGTGTATGCCCTGCATCCGGATGTAGTAAGGTATTGGGAATACAAGACCGACGGCTACGTTTCGTCTTCCCCGGCTATCGGAGTGGATGGAACAATCTACGTAGGTTCAGGAGATGATAACCTGTGGGCACTTACGTCTGAAGGCAAATTTAAGTGGAAGTACACCACAGGCGGGGATGTAGCTTCCTCACCTGCAATCGGTGAAGACGGAACTATCTACGTAGGTTCGGATGACGGCAGTCTCTACGCTATTAACCCTGATATGACCCTTAAATGGAGCTACGAGACCGGTGCAAAGGTGCAGTCTTCACCTGCTATAGGCGCTGACGGCACCATCTACTTCGGCTCGCAGGATAAATACGTCTATGCGCTTAATCCTGATAGCACTCTGAAATGGAGGCACGAGACAGGTGGCAAGGTTAACTCATCACCTGCGATAGGCGAAGACGGCACTATCTACGTCGGTTCGGATGATAATTACCTTTATGCACTTAATCCTGCTGACGGCAGTGTTAAGTGGAGTTATGAAACCGGAGGATTCGTAAGGGCTTCCCCTGCCGTAGGTGCGAATGGTACAGTGTACTTCGGTTCAGTGGATGGCTACATCTATGCGGTGCGTTCGGACGGAACTTTGAAATGGCGCTACGAAACCGCGGGTCCCGTGATAACCTCCTCACCGGCGATAGGTGCGGGCGGCACGATTTACTGCGGGTCTACCGATCATTACATCTACGCCCTCTCAAGCGACTCCCAGGGCCTGGCTTCATCGCCCTGGCCCAAATTCTGTCACGACAACCAAAACACAGGCAGGGCTGGCCCGTAACACCCGTAACCCGTAACACCCGTAACCCGTAACACTCCGTAACCCGTAACACCACCCGTAACCCGTAACACCGCCACTGTGGTAGTGTGTAGTGCGTGGAAGGATGTAAAGCTGAGCTTGAGAGTTCCAGGCTTTGACTAGAGAAGCAAGGGGCCGTTAGTGGGGTTGAGGCCGCTTCCTTGATTCATGAGCACGGTATGATCCGTATCGTTGGATACGCGAATGCTGATTTTAGTTAGCCTTACGCCATGCAGACCGGCTTCCCGGCACTTTACCCTACTCATAAACCTAGGGTATTTGTATGATTGATGAGCGGTGTTTTTGGGCTATTCTTAAACAGATATGGGAGTTCCTGAGTACGTTGATTGCCTGGTCAACACGACTCACCATTCATGCTCTGTTATTTGATTGAGAGATGGTTGAGCTTGACTTTGGCGGGTTAATCCGTAGCATTCGGGAGTTTTTATCTAAAGAATTCAACCAGGAGAGAGATAACGATGAAGAAAGCGTGGCTGAGTGTTCTGTCGCTCTTAATCCTTGGAGTGGTAGGATGCGGGGCGGTGACGAGCATAGAGGTGAACTCGGTTCCGGAAGGGGCGGACGTCTTCTTGGATGACAGCCTTACCGGGCAGAAGACGAACTGCGTTCTTGAGGATGTGTCGCCAGGGGAGCATACCGTTCGGTTAGTCCTTGAGGGCTACGCCCTGTGGAAAGAGGTGGTTATCGTGGGTGCGGGCGAGGTGGTATCGATAGATGCCGAGCTGACCGATGCCCTTCTGTGGCGCTACGAGTCGGAGAAAGAGATATCTTCTTCTCCTGCGATAGGCGCAGACGGGACTATCTACTTCGGTGCCGGTTCCTATCTTTATGCACTTGGCCCTGACGGTAGCCTTAAGTGGCAATACAAGGCCGATGGCAACGTGGAATCCACACCTGCGATAGCTGCAGACGGAACCGTATACTTCGGTTCTGACGACAAGTTTACTACCGGCGATGGACACTTCTATGCGTTGAGCGCTGCAGGGACCCTTAAGTGGAAATTGGACGAGATTGACGGATGGGTTGTTTCTTCACCTGCGATAGGCTCTGATGGGACGATCTACGTCGGAGCTTTCAGTGATTCCCTTTATGCCTTTAGTCCTGATGGTAATTTGAAATGGGGGTATCGGACAGGGAGTTATATCACATCCTCTGCGGCGATCGCTCCAAACGGCGCCATCTGCTTCGGATCCCAGGACAAATTCATCTATGTCATTACCCCGAACGGCGAATTGAAATGGAAATACCCAACCGAAGGGAAGGTAGTTTCTTCCCCGGCCATCGGTGCCGACGGCACTATCTACCTCGGTTCGCTCGACGGCTACCTTTACGCCTTGACCTCTGGGGGGGAACTGAAGTGGAGCTATCAAAGCGAAGCTATAGAGTCCTCCCCAGCGATAGGCCCTGATGGGACGATCTACTTCGGCTCGCTTGACGGCTGCCTTTACGCCCTTGCTCCTTCGGGCAGTCTGCGGTGGAGCTATCAGACGGCAGACAGAATCAGCTCGTCCCCTGCGATAGCTTCAGACGGAACCATCTACGTAGGCTCCTGGGATTCTTACGTCTATGCTTTGAGCCCGGAAGGCACTCTCAAGTGGAAGTACCAGATTTCTGCCAAGGTGAGGTTCTCGCCTGCAATCGATACGGATGGAACGCTTTACGTGGGGGCTGATTTCTTATACGCCATTGCCGGGCACTCGGACGGCCTTGCCTTGGCTCCCTGGCCCAAGTTCGCACACGATAATCAGAACACGGGAAGGGCGCGCTGACGCGCAATTTCAAATTGCAAAAGTCAAAATGCAAAATTAGTACGGGCCAAAGTCCGCGTCGAAATTTAATTTAAAATTTGAGATTTACAATGCTTTGCTCCTTGACACGACAAGTTGGGTTCTTATAATGCTGTATGAAGAAAGCACTCCCCCTGTCAATTCTTGTCCTTTTGCTTGCGGGCTGCTTCAAGCAATCGGTTCGTCCGGGGCGCAGTGAGCTTGAGCTTGTTTACCTGACCGATCTTTCCAAATTTGAGGGTGATATGGCAGGTCTTAGGGCTCTGGGGGAGTCGGAGCCAATCCCTCTTCTCGTCGTGGACGATCCTCGCTTATCGACACTTGAGAGTCTTGCATGGTGGGAAGGTGAACGCGAGATATCTTTGCTCCAGGCCCTGGGCTGCGATCTATTCTTCCCTCCTGCCGAATGGTGCTTCCTTGGCCCTGAACGTCTTTATGATCTTTCCTCCCGTGCGGAGTTTTTTATGGTCGCGTTGGATGTGGTCGATGAAGAGAATAACTATCTTCTGTCCCGCTACATGATTCGCCGGCAGAGTCCTTACCGGGTGGCGGTCTCTGCTGGACTGGCTCCCTCAGATTATGCTCAGACCTTTACAGGTTTAAGAAGGCTTCCACCAGATTCCATACTTCCGATTACCGGTTCTTTCCTTCGAATGCAGTCAGATTTTTTCCTCTTTTTCGATGGTCATGACTCGTTGCCTGAAGGGATTTATGCGATTCCTCGCGGAGGAAAAACGAGATGGATGAAGTTTCGTTTTGTAAGCCGGGTCGAGTTCAAACTCAAGGAGTGGGAGTTTAACTTCGAGTCGATGGGGAGTGGGGGAGAAGCTCCTTTAACGCTCTGGCAGGTGCATGCCGACTCGCTGGATGCCGAGGTGCTCGGCAGGTGCAAGACGACCCTTACGTCCGACTCGCTGAAAGAGCTCGCTGCCCAAGCTATGGGTAAAGTGCTCTCTCAAGGCACCATGATTTATCTTGGAGAAGATTTTGTGAATGATTCCATCCCGGTGGGTGAGATTACTTTCGGCATGATGCGTAAGATACTGGCCCCTGAGATATTCTTTCTTGTTTCCATGAAGGACCTTCCCGACGATATTGCCTCACGCAGCCGGAACTTCTCGGCAGAAGGTGAAATCCAAGCAGCTTTACTGCCCTCATCGTTATGCCTTGCAGATGATCGCTTCCAGGGTAAATCCTTGAAGCTTACAGGTATCACATCCGCCCGGATTGCAAGGCAGATGTTCGCCCCCCGTAACACCCGTAACATACCCCGTAACACCCGTAACACCCGTAACACCCATAACGCACCGTCTGGAATGCCGGAGGAGGAGCCATGAGCGCTCAAGTGGCCGCAGTAAAGGCTAGGGAAAAATCCGGTATCCGCTGGGGGCGTCTTCTCTGGACGATCCTTGTGGTTGTCTACCTTGCGAACTTCACAAAGAATCTGTTTCTGGACGTCGCCGGTCACCAGGCAGCCATACCGATTATCTACTCCGTCTTGTGGCTCTGCTGGCTTGGTGTTGAGTTCTACCTCTCCGCACTCTTCTTTCAGTCCAGTCTTGTGCCGCGCTTCAATCCATGGCTTAAAGGCTCATTTGCCATCTACTTCTACGGTCTGCAAGGGCTTGCAGGCTGGGACGCGTTCGGCGGCACCCAGCTTCACTTCCTCTACCCCATTTTCAACGTCATAGGTTTGCTTCTCTTCGCTTTGGGGATAGTGATTCGCCTGTGGCCCCTTATCCTGTATCGTCGCACAAAAGAAAAACGAAAGGTTCTTTTTACAAGGCCCTGGCAGATTTCTCGACATCCCCGCTACATCGGGATGCTTCTCATTATGTTCGCTATACCTCTTGTTTTCTTCTCCCCATGGGCCATGCTTGCCACCGTAGTGATCGGTTTGCCGCTTTGGTATCTTTCCATCAGATTCGAGGAGCGCAAACTCAAAAGCGAACTGGGAAAGGTTTATGAAGAATACTGCAAGGCTGTTCCTCTGCGCCCTCGCCTTGAGCGCTAGCTTCTGCTCCCGTACCCGTAATACCCCCCGTAACACCCCCCGTAACACCCCCAGTAACACCTCCCGTAACACCAGTAACACACCTTATAAGAGTAACAAGGAGCCTCAAAGGGTGATCTCGCTGGTGCCGAGCCTGACCGAAATCACATACGCTCTGGGAGTAGAAGATAGGCTCGTCGGGGTAACAACCTACTGCGACTATCCACCCGAAGTCAAAGAGAAGAAAAAGGTCGGGGATTTCCTCTCGCCTGACCCTGAACGTCTGCGCTTACTCAAGCCTGATCTTATCCTCCTTGCAACACCTACCCAGGCCCAGCTTGCGCAAGACCTTAAAGCCGCCGGATTCCGGGTTGCGGTATTCAACGATCCTCGTAATCTTGCAGGTGTCTTTGCTCAGATCCAGAGCCTTGCCGATACACTTGGAACCTCAGATAGGGGAAAGGAGTTGGTAGACAGCCTGAAATTGGAACTCCAAGGGATTGAGAAGGGCAAGGAACTTTCTACCTACATCGAGATATCCGAGGAGCCTTTGATAAGCGTGGGCGGCGGTTCCTATCTGACCGATGCGTTCGAGCACATCGGTCTTGTAAATATCTTTTCCGATCTTTCCCAGGGCTATCCTGTCATAGACCCTGAGGAGGTGGTGGTGCGTTCACCTGAGATCATCCTGCTTCTTTACCCGAATGCCGATCGCAGAAACGTTCAAAAGCGCATCGGATGGTCAAGAATACCTGCTATATCCCGCAACGCCGTCTTCGATTCCCTGCCTGTGGATGAACTTATGCGTCCGGGGCCGCGGCTGATTCGTGGACTTCAAATCACCGATTCAATAGTCCGCCATGCGTTCTAATCTGGGTTGGATCGTACTCGTTGTCCTGCTTGCAGGACTTTCCTTGCTTGCCCTTGCCTTTGGCCCTGCCGGTTTAACGCTCGATTCACAGATACTTGCCAGCCGGGCACCTCGACTTTTGCTCACCATCTTTGCCGGAGGCATCCTTGCCCTGGTCGGTGCGGCGCTTCAGGGACTTTTGCAGAACCCTCTGGTTGACCCATACATCATCGGCTCATCAAGCGGGGCAGGGGTCGGCGTGGCGCTCTCCTTGCTCCTTGGATGGACATCGGTCATAGGTCGTCCACTTTTCGCGTTCGCAGGTGCTGCTGGCGCACTTTTCCTGGTCTATACCCTGGCCAGGATGCGGGGCAGGATGTCGCGGCTTTCCTTGATTTTGGCCGGCGTGGCCGTAAGTTTCGTGGGCTCAAGCCTTGTGATGGTACTCATGGTGCTTTCCCGCGAGCAGCTTGCACAGATCATCTACTTTCTCATGGGTTCGACCAAGGTGGTGTTTACACCAACCAAGCTCTGGGTATTTGCGGGTTCGGCTGTCGTATCTTTAGGCGCTGCAGGCTGGCTCCTGTCCCGCTGGCGGTCACTTGACATCCTCTCCACGAACATCGAGGCTGCAGAGTCCCTGGGCGTGGATACCCAGAAGCTCACCACCGAGGTCTTCGTGCTCTCAGCTTTACTCGTCGGGGTGGTTGTCGCGTTTGCAGGAGCCATAAGCTTTATCGGCCTCGTGGTTCCTCACATCGTTCGGTTTATCTTCGGGCCTAGGCATCTTAAGGTTTTACCTGCCAGTTTCCTTGCCGGAGCTGTCCTGCTTGTTGCTTCCGATCTCTGCCTGCGCGGCTTTGCCATGGCAACAGGGGTTGATCTGCCCCTTTCGGTTGTCACCACCTTGTTCGGGGTTCCTGTATTCCTTTATATCATGCGTCGGAGGCTTGCATGACCCGTAACACCCCCCGTAACACCCCCCGTAACACCCCCCGTAACACACCCTCCCGTAACACACCCTCCCGTAACACCCGTAACACACCCACTAACACGAAATCTGGATTCGTGGTTAAAGAGCTGTGCTTTTCGTACGCCAAGAAGACCTTGTTTGAGAGGCTTACGGTTTCTATCGAACGCGGGGAGTTCTGCTCTGTGGTAGGGCCCAACGGGGCGGGCAAGAGCACGTTCGTAAAGCTTTTGGCGCGACTGCTCGAGCCGTCCGCAGGAGAGATTATTTTCCGAGATCGTCCGCTTTCCTTCTACCGCCGCAAAGAGCTTGCTCAGCGCATCGCCTACGTTCCTCAGGAGAGCTACTTTGCACTTGACTTCACCGTTATCGAGACCGTGCTTCAGGGGCGCCATCCTTACCTTAAACCTCTTGAGCGCTATCATTCATCGGACTACGAGATGGCGCGTTCCGCTCTCGATCGGCTGCAAATCTCCAAGCTCGCAGAGAAGGGAATAAACAACATCTCGTCCGGCGAACGTCAGTTGGCCGTGATCGCACGCTCTATTGTCCAGGAGCCGTCGGTTATCCTTCTCGATGAACCACTTAACCACCTTGATTTGTTCCACCAGCAGCAGGTGCTGACGATGCTTTTGGAGTTGAACAGGGAGGGGGTAGGCGTGGTGCTGGTGGCTCACGATCTTAACCAGGCGGCGCTTGTATCACAGCGCATGCTTGTTTTCTCCGAAGGAAAGCTCGTGGAGGACGGCAGGCCTGAAGCCCTCTTAAGGGCTGACATTGTCCAACGCCATTGGGGGGTTAAACCTTTGGAAGGTCGCCATCCCGAATCCGGCAAGCCCCAGATTTTCCTGCCCATCTCTTGATGATTGCCAATCTCTTGATCGTCTTCGCCGTAGTGGTTGTGACGATGATGGTGCTTATGGTTCTTCGCTGGCCCATCTTTCCTGCGATCTTTATTGGAGCGGTGCTTATCGGCGTGTTCTCGAGGATGCCTGCGCTCAAGATAGGCGAGGTGTTCATTCACAGCCTCATAGACCTGCGCACCCTCAATCTTCTGGCTATGGTGTTTCTCATATATGTCCTCATCCAGATAATGAAAAAGGTAGGCGGTCTGGAGCGGTTTGCCGGCGGGACCGAGTATCTCCTGCGCGGCTCAAGGGCAGGTCTTGTAACCGTACCCATGTTCGTCGGGCTTCTGCCCATGCCAGGCGGCGCGCTTTTAACCGCACCCATGGTCGCCGAGCAGGCCAGACCCCATCACGTTTCAGCGGGGCTCCTGGTCTATGTCAACTACTGGTTCCGCCACGTGTGGGAATACTTCTGGCCGCTTTATCCGGGCATCATACTGGCCATGGGTATCCTTGATATCCCTTACCGACACTTCCTTCTCAATCAATCGTTCGTTACCCTGGGAGCGCTAAGCCTTGGGGCAATCACCCTTTTTGGATTCGTCCAGCGGCGAAAGGTTCGGCCAGACCGCGCTCAAGGTAAGTCCAGGCAAGCAGTAAAGGACATCCTTTACGGAACCTTTCCTGTCATCACTATCATGGTTCTCATCGCTGCGGTTCAAATACCTTTCGACGTGCCTGTTTCACTGCTCATGCTGGGTGTGGTTATAATATCCTGGATTTGCTACCGCGTACCCATAAGAAGTATAGGCCGGATCATGTGGAAGGCGTTCGACTGGCGGGTGCTTTTGCTGCTGGTGGTGGTGTTTTTCTTCCGGGACATGCTTACCTCTGGCACGGCACTTGCCGAGCTTGAAGGTCTTCTTTCGGCGGCCTCCCCTTCGCTCATCACCTTGCTCGTAATTATTGTGCCTTTCCTTGTCGGGGTTCTGGTCGGGTTGAACCAGGCCTACGTCGGGGCTACGTTCCCGCTTCTTGCGCCCTTTATTGGCAGCGACCCGGGACTTCTGATGCTTGCATACGTTTTTGGTTTTCTTGGCTGTCTTTTGTCTCCCGCACACCTGTGCCTTTATCTGACCAAGCACTACTTCAAGGCAAGCTGGGTTTCGGTCTACAAGTGGCTTGTCCCGTCGGTAGTGCTCCTTGGCGCGTTGACGTTCGCGGTGTGGCTGGTGTTCTTTTGATTGCAGATTAGAAGATTAAAAGATTCGCAGATTGGAAGTTTTACAGATGGGAAGATTCCTCGTCTTGTCACTGCGAGGAGCGAAGCGACGAAGCTCCGAAGGGCGAACGCAGTGAGCAATCTATTCCCGAAGGGAACGTACCGATTACTATCCTGCGAACTTTTTGCACGAGCAAAAAGGAGCATTTAGCTTGACATTCGGTGCGCAGGGCGTATATTAGTTATCTAAGACAGGCAACCAATGAAGATGTAAGATGTTTTCCGTGTTCGCGTTATCCTCTGGTTTTAATCCAACAAGCGAGAAGGCAAATAGTATAGAGGTGTACATGGCGAGGTGCAAATCTCAGGGGGTAGCTCAAACCTGTAGGCTAATCATAACCAGATAGGAGGAATTTAATGGAAACCAAAGACGTGGTTATCGTTGGGGCAGGTCCGGCCGGGCTGTCGGCAGCCATATTTACAAGCCTTGATGGATGGGATACCCTGGTCCTGGAGGGCGATTGGGTGGGAGGTCAGGCCGCTATTGCCTACATTGTGATGAATTATCCGGGGTTCCCGCCGGGCGACGGGGAAATCCTTATAGAGAATCTCAAAAACCAGGTTACGTCCCCGCCGCCAAAAGGTACAGGTGCCGAGATCAGGCAGGAAAAGGTAATAAAGATAGATGCCGAGAATAAGATCGTTACCACCGATGCCAACCAATACAAGGCAAAGGTAATCATCATAGCCACCGGAAGCAGGATGCAAAAGCTGGGGGTTCCCGGTGAGGAGGAGTTCGCAGGCAAGGGGGTATCGTATTATGCCAAGCTCGATTACCAGAAGTTCACAGGTAAGAAGGTGATGGCGGTGGGTGGCGGGAACAGTACCGCGAAAAGCGCACTCCTGGCCAATACCACGGCTGAGAAGGTCTTTCTCATCCACCGCCGCGATTCCATGCGCGCCTATCCTCCAATGATTAAAAGGTTAGCCAAGGAAGGGGTCGAGGTCTGGTACAATACCGAGTTGAAGGAGATAAAAGGCGACGACAGAGTTAAAGGTGCGGTTCTTTTCGACAACCAGATTAACCAGGAGAAGGATGTACTCCTGGATTGGATAATAATCAGCGTGGGCACCGAGCCTGATATTGAGCTTGCAAAGGAAGCCGGGCTTGATTTTAACGGATGTTTCGTAAAGGTGGATGATTCCAAAATGACCAGCAAGAAAGGAACATTCGCCTGCGGTGAGATTGCCGGGTGTGTCAACCATCTGGTTACCTGCGCCTCGGATGGTGCTGACGCGGGTATGGCCGCAAGCGAGTATCTGGCCCTTGAGAAGATAAAGAAAGGGGAGACGTTCAAAGGCGCTGTAAACGGCAAATACGCAGAAGAGTATGTGAAGATGCTTGAAGGTTAAAGGACCTCTAAGGCCCAAAAGTAAAGCTGATGTGTGCCTATTACCCTGAATCCAAAGTAGAACTCCGCACCTTTACCGCCAAGCACTATGATGCCTTGTTGGATATGGCCACCCTGGGCAGGTATTCTGCTATGATTCGGCAGGCGGTGCGGCTGATGGGGATCAAGCCCGATGACAGGATACTCGATTTAGGCGCTGGAACCGGCAAGAACGCCTGCTTGATGCAGAGGTATCTTTCTTCCCAGGCCGAGTTGGTGGGGCTGGATATATCCAGCCAGATGATAGCCCAGTTTGAAAGGAACTGTGCAGAATTCCCCAATATCAGGATCATTGATGCAAGGATAGATCAGGAACTGCCTTATGACAGTTATTTCGACAAGGTGTTTATCTCGTTCGTGCTGCACGGTTTTCCTCAGGAAGCCAGGGACCGCATAATCGGCAATGCCTTCAAGGCCTTGAGGGAAGGCGGGGAGTTTTTCATCATGGATTACAACCAGTTTTCGTTTGATGAAAGCCCTTTTTTCGTAAGGACCGTTTTCAAGTTCATGGAATGCCCTTACGCGTTCGATTTTATCGAAAGGGATTTGGGAGAAATGCTTGCTAGGCACGGGTTCGGCGATTTCACTGAGCATCTCTTTTTTTCAGGCTATCTGCGGTTATTCAAGGGTGTAAAGATAGGTTAAGGCGATGGAGTTCAAGCTGAGGCAGATCGGGGTCATCCGAACACCGTACACGGACAAGGCGCCTTATCAGCCGGTGGATGATGAGCAAGGGGACTTTCATATAGAAATAGCTCCTGGATATACCCATGGGCTTTATCAGCTTGCCAGATTCCGGTATATCTACGTTATCTATCTGGTGGATCGTATAAAGCGTGGGGTGTCCATGAAGGTATCTCCCCCGTGGACCGGTGGTATGGAGGTCGGGGTGTTTGCAAGCAGGTCCCCTGTTCGGCCCAACCCCATCTGTCTTAGCGTGGTTCGCATAAAGCGCATCGCAGACAACCGGATTTACACCTCAGGTCTGGACGTGTTCGATAGAACCCCGCTGCTTGACATCAAGCCCTATATAAAGGACCTGGATACGAAACCCGATGCCAACTACGGCTGGATCGAGGATATGGGTGATTATGAGCATCTCCTTCTGCATATCAAGGGCATCCCCCACGATTACTAGAATATACTGCGTATATTTTTACAAGCCGCAGATGACGCAGATTTTCCCAGATTTAAGAAGTTCAGTCATTGCGAGGAGCACAGCGACGAAGCAATCTATTCCCGAAGGGAATGTACCGATTGCTATCCTGCGAACTTTTTGCGCCAGCAAAAAGGAGCATATAATATCCTCCCCCTTGATGGGGGAGGATATAGGAGGGGGTGTCATTGCGAGACTTCTCCCAGAAGTCGAAGCAATCTCAAGATACTTCGTAGGGGCGTACCTTTAGGTGCGCCCGCCTTTTTTAGACAAGGGGCTTAAACCCCTTGTCTAGGTTTTTACGGATTAAGCTTTTGATAAGAGGGGGCTTGACAAGTACAAGGAAATGATTAACATTTCCCAAGACGTGGAATATTTCCACGGGAGTTGAAACACAATCTTAGGAGGTATAAGATCGACATATATGAGAGAATAAAGAAGGACGTTACCCACGACTATTATACTCAGAATTTCCCTAACGAAGGACAGAGATTTGTTGCTTGGTATTTACGTAACATACATCTAAGGGATTCTAACCAGACAAGATATGATGTTACTGATGGAAGAGATGACAAACAGATCGATGCAATAGTTGTTGACGATGACAATTCGATGGTTTACGTTATCCAAGGGAAATTCATTGGTGCTGAGAAAATCGATTCGGAACCACTTAGGGAAGTTTTATCATCATGGATACAACTGAAGAATCTACCTAAACTCCAAGAAAACGCTAATACACGATTAAAACAAAGACTAGTAGATCTTTCTAATGCTTTGGGGGAAGACTACGCGATCGAATTCGAGCTTGTTACAACAGCACATCTTACGGATTCCGCCCAGGCTGACCTCAAACTATTTCAAGAGCAAGTTAACAAAGGCGAGGAGTTTACAGCCTCGTTACGTATAGTAGATGAGGAGGAACTGAGTAGAAGATATGAGGCAGCGCTGGAACACGAAACACCATCAATTAATCATACCCTCAGATTGACTCCAGGGACCTATCTTTCAATGGAACTTGCAGGAACCAATGTTGTTATAGCCGCAATACCACTAAAGGATTGCATTACTTTACCGGGGATTAAAGACGGATACCTTTTTAGAAAGAACGTAAGGCAGTTCATGGGTTTAAACAACAGAGTCAATAAAGGTATTAAATCCACAATTTACAGCGACAAGCAGCGTGACTTTTTCTTCTACCATAATGGTATTACAGCTATTTGTGACAAGATGGAAAGGAAGAACAGTACTCTTGTACTTAAAGGTTTGAGCGTAATCAATGGATGCCAGTCTCTAAATACGATTTTAGCCTGCAGTGAACGAATAAAAGAATTAGACGATTCTTATATACTTTTCAGATTCTATGAAATCCCTCAAAGAGACAGAGCTGATAAAATAAGTACCTCAACTAACTTCCAAAGCGCTGTCAAGCCTAGAGACTTAAGAAGCAATGACAGAAGAGTCTTAGAGTTGAAGAGGCTGTTTGAGCAGCAGTACCCAAGTGGTTTTTTTATTACCAAAAGGGGAGAAGAACCACTTGCTGAAAAAGATAAGAAATATGTGGTTGATCTAGTAGACGTGGGGAAATGGCTCATTTCATGGCATTCACAAAGACCCAACATAGCTTACAGCGAAACCAAAATCTTCGACAAATATTTTGAACAACTGTTCAAGAGAAATTACAATGCAGAAAATGTCCAGGCTTTGAACTTTTGGATGCAAGAAATCATGAAAGGTTGGACACGCAATAATCCCTTTGGGTTGAACGAATCATTACTTGCCATGAAATCTTACATTCCGTTCCACGTACTCTATGCGCTTTCTCAATTCTTCGCCATTGCTAACTCATACCCGGATAGGGTACCAGAACCAATGTCAAGTTTTAATGGCGCAAAGGAAAAAGGAATTGTAGGTCAGATAGTACCTATGGCAGCATCTTGTCTTAATATAGCAATAGAGCAAGCCGCCGAGGAATATGATTCATCTGGAAAAATCTTTAGCCCTCAAAACTGGGTTAAAACTAAAACATGTTTAAGTCAAATTAAAACCGCGGTAAGGACTCAAGTACAAATGTTACCCAATTTCAAGGGAGGAAAAGATTTAAAAGAGGGGCTAGTGATTCCTAAAGAACATTTTGAGTATAGATGGGAAGCGGATTAGTATTTATTACTGTTTATTGTAAAGTCGGCCCGTGATTTTTATCCCTCATCCCTGCCCCTCTCCCACTGGGAGAGGGAATATAGCCCGCCTATTACCTTTCCCCCTCCCCCTTTATCCCCCTCCACAAAGGGAGGGGGAACTATTACCCCACGCCGTTACTACGTAACGCCGCGGGGACCCCGGGGGGTGTCATTGCGAGACTTCCCCCAGAAGTCGAAGCAATCTCAATCAAAGGAGCATTTCCTTCTCGCAACCCAATCCGAAGGCAATAGATTGCTTCGGTTGCTGGAAGCAACCTCGCAATGACAAAAAACCCAGAGGACTTCCCAAATCACTCTAATTTTGTCCACCTTTTGTCCAGCTTTTGTCCACCTTTTGTCCAGTTTTTGTCCACCTTTTGACCACCTTTTTTTTACCCCACAAGATCGCTTCGCGCTCTTGCGGGGACCCCATAATCGTGACGAGTGCGATGTAAACCTGACGAGTTTGCAGCGTATTTTGACTAAAAGGCGCCGCTCGCGCGGCGCTGGATTTTAAGTGCACAGCGCCTGAGTGCGAAGGTTGACACTAGATTCCCCCGGCATATAATCCCACAACATGGTTGCTTATACCCCTTCAGAGGATGTCCGGTACGCGTTTGCGGTCGGCAGGGTGCGTTCACGCGAGGCGCGGATGCTTACCCGTGCCCAGTTCGACCGGCTGATCGATGTGCGCAGCGAGAGCCAGATCGTCTCCGCCCTGGCAGACACCCCTTACGGCGAAGTACGCGCCGAAGACGTAGATACCATGCTCTCCCGCGCCGAGATTGAAGAGGAGGCGTTCTTTGCCCGCTACCTTGAGCAGGAACCGATCTTTGAGTTCTTCCGTGCGCCTTTACTTATAAGCAACCTCAAATTCGCGCTTAGACGCCACTACGGTGCCGGGGTCACGGACGAGTTTTTTATCTCCGAGGGTTCACCTTCAATCGAGGAGTTCTCAAAGCTTCTTGAAGGGGAGGCGAACGAGGTCCCGGACTGGCTTGCCGAACCTGCTGGAAAGGTTATCGCAGCAAACTACGAGGAGCTGGACCCGGCATCTATCGATCTTATCCTGGATAAAGCGCTTGTGGAGCGTCAGTATCAATTGAGCAAAGGATACTCCTTTCTGCGAGCACTTCTGGCGCTTCAGGTGGACTTTACCAACCTTTTGGCTTTTCTGCGGCTCAAGGTTTCTGAGGAAGAGTGGGAGGAGTTCTTGGGGTATCTCTTGCCCTACGGGACCGTTGCATTGGATCGCTTCAAAGGCTGGTGGGATGCGGGCAAGGAGGCGTGGGCGAGCGAGATTCCAGCGCTCGATTCATACAAGAATCTCTCTGAGGGTTTAAGGGAGCTTCCCGATAGCTTTCTTTTATTGGAGCGTCAGATGAAGGAGAGAGAGATCGAATTTCTTCTTACCGCGCACAGACTCACCTTCGGCTACGAGCCGCTGACAGGTTATGCACTTGTTAAGAGAGAGGAGCGGCGCAACGTCAGGCGTGTTGCCGCCGGGTTGCGTTACAATCTCGAAGCCGAAACCGTAAGGAAGTCCATTGCCTGGTTCTAGTGAAATTTGCATCCTCGGCCACAAGGAGCTTGCCGAGCCTTTTCGTGCGGTCGGTCTGTCATCTGTTTTAGCCGATAAGACCGATGCCCTTGCCAAGGCCACCGAGCTTGCCGGGAGCGAGTACAAGATCGTGTTCTATGCTGAGGATTTCTATCCGATCCTGCACGATTTCCTTCTGGGGCGTGCCGGCGGGGTGTTTCCTACCTTCGTTCCCATCCCCTCAATAGGTGAAGGGGAGCGCTACGCCATGCAGCGGGTGAGAGAACTCATAAGGAAGGCCATTGGAGTGGACGTTTACCTGGAGGCTAAGTGAACAGAACCGAGGATATCGGTCGTATCTTGAAGGTTTCAGGTCCGTTGGTTGTGGCCGAGGGTATGGGTACCTCGCGAATGTATGACGTGGTAAAGGTCTCGGAGAAGCGTCTTGTAGGTGAGATCATCGGTATTGAAGGCGACAAAGCATCCATCCAGGTCTACGAGGACACCGGCGGCATAGGCCCTGGGGAACCGGTCTATCCCACCCACGAGCCTCTGTCGGTAGAACTCGGCCCCGGGCTTGTTGAGGCCATCTACGACGGGATACAGAGACCCCTGTCGGATATTGCGGCGAAGACCGGTTCGTTCATCACTCGTGGTATCGAAATCCCTGCCCTTCCGCGCGATAAGAAGTGGAACTTCGTGCCGCAAGCCAAGAAAGGTCAGAAGGTAACTGCAGGTGACATCCTTGGCACGGTTGCCGAAACGGCTCTAATCGAGCACCGCATCATGGTGCCGCCTGGAATCGAGGGCGAGATAGTAGAGATCGGCAAGGGTTCCTTTACCGTCGAGGACACGGTCGCGGTCATCAAGACCGCCGACGGCAAGAAGGTGAATATCATCATGATGCAGCGCTGGCCTGTGCGTAAGCCTCGTCCCTACAAACGCAAGTACGCGCCGCACGAGATCCTTACTACCGGACAGCGTATAATAGATACCTTCTATCCCCTGGGTAAGGGCGGAACCGCGTGCGTGCCCGGTCCGTTCGGCTCGGGCAAAACCGTCATCCAGCACCAGCTTGCCAAGTGGGCCGACGCCGAGGTGATAGTTTACGTTGGCTGCGGGGAGCGCGGTAACGAGATGACCGACGTTCTGATCGAGTTTCCGGAGCTCAAAGACCCCAAGTCCGGTGAACCTATGATGAAGCGTACCGTTCTCATCGCCAATACCTCTAACATGCCGGTGGCTGCGCGCGAGGCGTCGGTATACACCGGAGTCACCATCGCCGAGTACTTCCGTGACATGGGCTACTCGGTTGCACTTATGGCCGACTCCACCTCCCGCTGGGCAGAGGCGATGCGCGAGATCTCAGGGCGGCTTGAGGAGATGCCCGGGGAGGAAGGCTATCCTGCATACCTTTCCGCCCGTATCGCGGAGTTCTACGAGCGAGCAGGGCTGGTTGAATGCATCGGTTCTGACGATCGTCGCGGCGCTTTATCCGTAATCGGTGCTGTTTCGCCTCCGGGAGGCGATCTTTCCGATCCTGTGGTCCAGGCCACCTTGCGTGTGGTCAAAGTCTTCTGGTCGCTTGAGGACACCCTTGCGTATGCGCGTCACTTCCCTGCCATATCCTGGCTTCGTTCCTACTCCCTTTATACCGACTCGGTGGCCGAATCCGTACGCGAGGCTATCGGCGATAAGTTCCTTGCCGACTCCAAAGAGGCCATGAGGCTTCTGCAGGAGGAGGATGAATTAAAGGAGATCGTTCGTCTCATCGGGCTGGACGCTCTCTCGCCCAAGGAACGCCTGATCATGGAGGCTACGCGCTCCATCCGCGAGGATTTTTTGCACCAAAACGCCTTCCACGAGATAGATACCTACGCCAGCCTCCAAAAGCAGGCGAAGATGCTTTCTGCAGTTCTGAAGTACTACCGCGAAGCGCAGAAGGCGCTTGATGCAGGAGCATCTCTTGATGATCTACTCAACCTTAAGGTGCGCGAGAAGATCGCACGGGCCCGCTACATGAGGGAAGCCGATCGCGAAAAGATCGCCGAGATCGAGGAGGAGATCGTTTCCGAAATCGCCTCACTCAAGAAGGAGATTTCACAATGACGCCCCACAACACCCGCAACACCCGTAACACCCGTAACACCCGTAACACCCCCAACACATCTCTTAAGACAAAGAAGGCGTCTGTCAAGGAATCAAGAAAACTTCAAGGTATAATCGATTATCAAACCATCGTTTCGGTCTCAGGGCCTCTTCTTTTGGTTGAAGGCGTTGAAGGGGTGAAGTACGAGGAGCTGGTTGAGATTTTCCTGCCCTCAGGTGAGCGCCGCCGGGGACGTGTGCTCGAGGTAGATAAGGACAAGGCACTCATCCAGATATTCGAGGGTTCATCCGGGATCGAGATCGGCCAGACCAGGGTGCGTTTTTTGGGCAAGGGGATCACGATCGGTGTGTCAGAAGAACTTTTGGGCAGGGTTTTCGACGGCCTGGGCCGTCCCCGCGATGACTCGCTTCCTCTGATCCCGGAGGAGTTCCGAGACATCAACGGCCTGCCCATCAACCCTTTTGCCCGGGCATACCCCAACGAGTTCATCCAGACCGGTATCTCATGCATCGACGGCCTCAACACTCTGGTGCGCGGCCAGAAGCTGCCCCTGTTCTCAGGTTCCGGCCTTCCTCACAACCGCATGGCCGCCCAGATCGCGCGGCAGGCCAAGGTGCTGGGAGCAAAGGAGGAGTTCGCCGTGGTGTTCGGCGCCATGGGCATTACCTTTGAGGAGGCCCAGTTCTTTATAGATGACTTCCGCCGCACCGGTGCCCTGGAGCGCGCGGTTCTCTTCTTGAACCTTGCCGACGATCCGGCCATCGAGCGTATAGCCACCCCGCGTGTGGCATTCACCGCAGCCGAATACCTCGCCTTTACCCAGAACTACCACGTTCTGGTTATCCTTACCGACCTGACCAACTACTGCGAGGCCTTGCGCGAAATCTCAGCCGCCCGAAAGGAGATCCCCGGTCGCCGCGGCTATCCCGGATACCTCTACACCGACCTGGCATCCATATACGAACGTTCGGGCCGAATCAAAGGATCTGAAGGTTCCATCACCCTTATCCCCATACTCACCATGCCTGAGGACGACAAGACCCACCCGATCCCCGATCTCACCGGATACATCACCGAGGGGCAGATCATCCTCTCCCGTTCACTGCACAATAAGAACGTCTCTCCGCCTGTGGACGTTCTGCCTTCCCTTTCTCGTTTGAAGGACAAGGGGATCGGTAAAGGGAAGACGCGCGAGGATCACGCCGATTCCTTCAACCAGCTTTATGCTGCCTACGCACGAGGCAAGGAGGCACAGGAGCTTGCCGTGATTTTGGGTGAGGCGGCATTGACCGATATCGACAAGAAGTTCATGAGTTTTGCCGAGGCGTTCGAGGCCCGCTACGTATCCCAGGGCGAGTACGAGGACAGAACCATAGAAGAAACACTTGATCTTGGCTGGGAACTTCTCACCATGCTTCCACGCGCCGAGATGAAGCGGGTGCGGGATGAATATCTCGAAAAGTATTATGACAAGACGGCGGCCAAGCTCAAAAAGGAAGAGGAGAACGCTTGATCCGCAACGCACCTTCTAAGATTCTAAACCTGTGTGAGATGAAAATTGTGATGGCGGATGAAGAGAATGAGGAGTGGATTTGAGACTCGCAGTCAACGCGACCAGGATGGAGCTTTTGAAGCTGCGCAAGCGTCTGGCGATTGCCGCCCGCGGACACAAGCTCTTAAAGGACAAGCTCGAGGAGCTTATGCGCAACGTTTACTCTCTCGTTGATGAAATCAGACAGATGCGCGAGGAGGTTGAGGAACCCCTTCGCAGGGCCTTTGCCCGTTATGCCTTGGCCTCAGCTCAGCGCGACCCCCGTGCCACCGAGATCGCCACCTCGCTTCCCGCGGCCAGGCTGGTAATCGAGGCAGGAACACGCCGAATACTCAACGTAAAGACGCCCACCTTCAAGCCGAAACTTACCGGTCGCATCCGCTCATACGGATTCCTTGAGACCTCGGGCGAACTCGACCTTGCCTTAAAGGCGCTCTATTCGGTCCTTGAGAAGATGGTGCTTTTGGCAGAGAAGGAAAAGGCACTCGAGCTTCTGGCATCCGAGATAGAGCGCACCCGCCGCCGTGTCAATGCCTTGGAATACGTGGTTATTCCCAATACTGAAGAGACCATCTCCTTTATCAAACTCAAGCTCTCCGAGATGGAGCGCTCGAACCTTACCAGGCTCATGCGCATAAAGGAGATAATCAGGGGTTAGTATGCGGCGCTGGCACCTCTACCTCCTCGTTTGGGCGCTCTTCCTCATAGCCCTGTCATTTATCCCGGGCAGAGGGACGCCGCCTCAAAGGTTTCCGGTGGACAAGCTTCTTCACGCTCTCGCCTTCGGCTATCTCGGATACCTGTCCGCCCGGTCATTCGGCTGGTGGGGACTTTTGATAGCCATTGTTTTCGGAGCGGCCAGCGAGTTCCTCCAGTTCCTTGCGCCCCAGAGGGACGTTGCCGTGCTTGATCTTGCCGCGAACGAGGCAGGCATCGTCGTTGGATTCCTCATAGGTTTTGTAAGGAGGAGACGTGCGCTTCAAACGGGTTAAAGGGACAAGGGACATCCTGCCCGGCGAGGCTCTGGCCAAGCGGGAACTGGAGCAGATGGTCTACGAGAAGTTCAGCCGCGCCGGGTTCCTGCCGATACTGACCCCTACCTTCGAGGCATACGAGTTGTACCAGCGCTCCACCGGCCAGGCATCGGATATAGTAATCAAGGAGATGTACCGATTTGCCGACATGGGCGGACGCGATCTTGCACTCCGGCCTGAAGCAACGCCGTCGGTGATGCGGGCTGTCCTTGAGAATCACCTGAAGATTCCCATCCGCCTGTGGTATGCGATGACTATGTTCCGGCAGGACAAGCCGCAGAAGGGCCGCTATCGCGAGCACACCCAGATAGGTGCCGAGATCGTTGGCGAGGCCGAGCCTGAGGCGGATATTGAACTCGTAAAGCTGGGCTACGACCTCTTCACCGAGATGGGTATTAAGGGGATGTATCTGGAACTCAATACCATCGGCTGCCGCAAGTGCAGGCCAGGATATACCGAAAAGCTTGTGGAATTCCTCAAGGAACACCAGGAGGAACTCTGCTCGGACTGTAAGGTAAGAATGAAGCGCAACCCCTTACGGGTGTTCGACTGCAAGGTTAAAAGCTGCCAGGCTGTTTTAAAAAACGCCCCTTCTCAGCGTGAATACCTTTGCGAGGATTGCAAGCTTCACTTCGATCAGGTCAAGAGGGGGCTTGAGGGCTTCTCCATTCCCTACCAGGAGAACGATCGGCTCGTTCGCGGCCTTGACTACTACTCCAGAACGGTGGTCGAGTTCAAATCCAGGTTGCTTGGTGCCCAGGATACGCTGTGCGGCGGTGGTCGCTACGATTATCTTGCCGAGGAACTTGGCGGTCCGCCTACCCCTGCGACAGGCTTTGCCTTCGGGGTAGAGCGAGCACTTCTGGTGAGTAAGGGGGAGGAGGTCTTTGATTTTACCCAATCACCCATACCCCTTCTTCTCCTGCCTTTGGGTGATGAGGCCAGGGGATATTCGCTGCGGTTGCTCTTCAAGCTGCGCGAGCGAGGCATACCAGCCCAGGCCGAGTTCCGAGCCGGAGGACTCTCCAAACAGCTCAAGCGTGCCGATGCACGTAACGCAGAGAAGGTTCTTATCGTAGGGGAGGAAGAGATCGCATCGGGCAACTTCATTCTGAGGGACATGAAAAAAGGTGAGCAGAGCAAGGTAACCATCGAAGAAGTTCAGAGTATTCCTGAACTAAAAATCCATCCCCCTTTATTGACAAGCGGCGAGGATTAAATAACATAACCAATGAGGCGGATAGCTATCGTAAACCAGAAAGGCGGTGTTGGAAAGACCACCACTGCGATAAATCTTTCGGCGGCACTCGCGGTTGCCGAAAAACAGGTGCTTCTGGTCGACACCGATGCTCAGACCAACGCCACCTCTGGCCTGGGGATAGACAGCCGGGGGCTTGAGATTTCCACCTACGAGGTGCTGAGTGAACCTCACCGCGTGCGTGAAGCTATCCGTTCGACCGCCGTGAGGTTTCTTGATATCATCCCAGCCTCTATCGATCTGGCAGGGCTTGAGATCGAACTCGTGGAGAACGAGGCGCGCGCCTCAAGACTGCGTGAAGCGCTTGCACCACTTGATTCTCAATACGACTATATAATTATTGACGCACCGCCATCCCTGGGTCTTTTGACCCTTAACGCCCTGGTGGCCGCCGACGGCGTCCTCATCCCGGTCCAGTGCGAGTACTACTCTCTTGAGGGCATAGGCAAACTGTTGAATACCCTTGATCGGGTCCGATTCTCACTCAATCCAGAACTTGTGATATTCGGGGTGCTTCTGACCATGTACGACGTTCGCACCAACCTTTCCGATCAGGTGGCGGATGAGGTCCGCAAGTACTTTCAAGATAAGGTTTTTGACACCGTGATTCCCCGCAACGTGCGGCTTGCCGAAGCGCCCAGCTTCGGGCAGACCATCCTTCACTACGACATCAACTCGCGCGGCGCACAGGCGTATCTGGAACTTGCAAGCGAGGTGATCGCCCGTGGCTAGGAAAGCTTTAGGTAAGGGGATTGACGCCCTTATCCCGGCTGCACCGAAAGAATTGAAGGGGGAGACGCTTAGGATACCGATCAAGCTTATCGCTACTAATCCATATCAGCCCCGCAAGATATCAGGCCAGGAGATCTCTGAGCTTGCTGCATCCATCAAAGAACACGGGATGCTTCAACCCATCGTGGTCAGACGAAAGGGTACGAGCTACCAGCTTCTGGTTGGTTCAAGACGCCTGAAGGCAGCCGAGATAGCCGGATTAAAGGATGTGCCTGTAGTAATCCGCAAGGCCACTGATCGCCAGATGCTTGCCCTGGCACTTGTTGAGAACCTGCATCGTGAAGACCTCAATCCAATAGAGGCGGCGATCGCCTACAAACAGCTGGTAGATGAGTTCGGGATGAGCCAGGAGGATGTGGCCAAGGTGGTGGGAAAGGATCGCTCGACCGTGGCCAACACCATGCGTCTGCTTTCGCTTCCGCGCAAGGTCAGAAAGCTTCTTGAGGAGGGTAAAATCACCGAAGGCCATGCACGGGCGCTTTTGCAGATTTCGTCCGTTTCCCTCGCAGAAAAGCTCTGTGAACGCATCGTTTCCGAAGGTCTTAGTGTACGTGCGGTGGAGCAGATAGCGCGCTCGGCGACAAAGGTTAAAATGCCTGCGAGGCGCAAAAAGAAAGATGGGATCGTCGTTGCCGCAGAGGAGCTTATATCTGAGAAGCTGGGCGTTAAGGTGCGGGTAGTAAGGGCACGCAAAGGGGGGAAGATCGAGCTCTGTTACGCCGGTGAGGACGAGCTTAATCGTCTCCTGGAGTGGTTTAAGAATAAATGAACCACGAACTCCTTTTTCAACTGCTGGAGGTTCACTCGCCATCTGGCTACGAGGAACGGATGAAGGCGTTTCTCTCCGAGTATCTCAAAACTCGCGGCATCGAAACTTGCGACCTTGGCCCTGCAGGTCTTTCATGGCAGATAGGCGAAGGCTCAAAGCTGGCCTTATTCTCAGCCCACGCCGATCAGGTCTCTTTTGTGGTGGAACGTATCGATGAGGAAGGGTATCTGTATATTCGGATGCCCTCTATAGACCCGCGAGTGGTGCCTTCACAAGAGGTTATGGTGTGGGGGAAACGAGCGCTCCGCGGGGTGGTGGGTATGCTGCCACTACATTTTGTCTCCGAGGAAGAGCGTAAAGCGCCCATACCTCGAGAGAAACTCTTCATAGATGTGGGATTACCTGTTGATGAGGTTCGAGAACAGGTTCCCATCGGTACGGTCTGCACCTGGGCTCAAAAGCCATCTTCGTTGGTCGGTTCGCGGGTCACAGGTCCGGGTCTGGACAACCGCATCGGTCTCTATCTCTCCCTTCTCATTACCGAGGAGCTTGTATCCTGCAAACTTCCAGGTCGGATACGGTTCTTTGCTTCAGCCCAGGAGGAGGTGATGATGCTCGGTGCCGGATTTGCGGGCCGCAGCGCCTTGGAATCCGGGGAGAGCGTCTCGTTCGCGTTGGTCGTTGATACCACCTTCGGAACAGACCACGGTGTGAAGGATTCCGCGTTCCATCTGGGCAAGGGGCCTGTACTGGGTGTGGGACCGATTCTATCAAGATCGCACCTGGTTACTATGCGAAACATCGCATCAGAGCTTTCCATACCCTACTCGCTCGAGCCTTTAACCCGCTCCACCGGAACCGAGGCCGATGTTTTGAGTATTTCAGGTGAGGGAATCCCCTCGATCCTTTTATCCATTCCCATTCGCAACATGCACACCCCTGTTGAGGTTTGCGATCTTGCAGACGTGGAATCATCGCTCAAGCTGCTCAGCACCTCGTTGCAGAGTGAGGATCTGTGGAGCTCCTGAAGCGTTTGTGCGATGCGCCAGGTGTTTCCGGATATGAGGATGCGGTGCGCGAGATACTAATAGATGCCGTAGGTCCTTATGCTGATTCAGTACACACCGACCATCTTGGCAACCTCTTTATGATCAAGGGTGAGAAGAAATCCGGTCCCCGCGTTATGTTCGCCGCTCACACCGACGAGGTGGGTCTGATGGTTCGAGGCATCGACGAAGAGGGATTCATAAAGTTTATGACACTGGGCGGGATTGATCCGCGCGTTCTTCCTGCAAAGAGGGTGAGGGTAGGTAAAGGGGGTATCCCAGGGGTCATCGGTATAAAGCCCTTGCACCTTTCAGATAAGGAAGAATCGAAGAAGGTTATGCCTATCTCCGATTTTCGCATCGACATAGGGGCTTTCTCCAGGGATCAAGCGGAGCGCTTTGTTGATGTTGGCGATCCGATCTGGTTCGGTACCCTCTTCGAGCAGCAAGGCGATATCCTGAAGGCAAAGGCTTTCGACGACCGCGCCGGGTGCTACATGATGACTGAACTGATAAAGCACGAGTTTGATATCCCTCTGACCTTTGTCTGGACAGTTCAGGAGGAGGTGGGTTTACGCGGAGCGCGCATTGCAGCGGCTAAGGTTCGGCCTGACATCATGATCGTTCTTGAAGGAACCGGTGCCTGCGACGTTCCTACGGACGCAGATGTTGCACGCAGGCCTTTTCTGGGCAAAGGGCCGGTTATAACCATCCTTGACCGAACGGTTGTCTGCAACCAGAGGTTGGTTGAGCTTCTTACAGATACTGCTGATCGCGAGCATATCCCCTGGCAGTTCAAGCGTCCTCTGGTTGGCGGAACGGACGCAGGCGCCGCGGTTCGTGTTAAAGCCTTAAAAGCTGCAGTAATTGCTATCCCTGCGCGATATATCCATTCACCGGTTGCATTGGCCGATCTCAAGGATATAATAAATACCATAGAGTTGGTTAAGGCCGCCTGCGGACGGTTCGGAGAGGTTAAGTTGTGAAGAACAAGATCTTACAAGAGTTATGCGCTGCTTTCGGTCCTACGGGCCGGGAATCAAGGGTGGCCGGGATCGTAAAGACCCATTTCAAGGGAACGAATCTTGAGGTCACTGCCGACGCCCTGGGGAATGTGATCGCACACAGGGGAGACGGTCCTTATCGCGTCTTTTGCACCCATCTTGATCAGCCCGGATGGGTTGTTGAACATCGTGACAAGAAGGGTTTTTTACACCTCAGGCCTCTGCCTTCGGATACAAAACTTGGCCCCGGCTGGGGAGTTGACGAGGAAGCCAGACGCTATCGTATCTTTATCGATCCGGATACCAAGACCTTCCGAGCAGAGAACCTGGTTAAAGATTCAGGCGAGATGGGCACTTTCATTGTGCCGCTCGCGGAGTTCGAATTCTCGCAGGATGCATACTTTGCCACAGCTTTAGGTGATCGCGTGTGTGCTGCAGCTATTCTTGAGGCGGCAAAAAACGTCCATGCTGACCAGTCATTCGCTTGTGTTTTTTATACAGGGAGATATCTGAATTTTGCCGGCGTTAGCGCTGCGCTTGAAACCCTCAAGATCCAACGTCTCTATCTTCTCGAACCACTTGTTTGCGGTAAGGAGAAAGCTGGCTTTTCTGTGGGCAAAGGGCCTGGGGTTCTTCTGCGTACCCAGTACAGTGTCGCACCGTCTCTATGGGTAGATGAGGTCACGAGCACCGCATCCGGTCTCGGTATAAAGCTTCAGAAAGGGTTTGCCTGGGACGAGGAAAGTGCGGCCGATACGCTGTCCAGAAAAGGAATCCCGTCGCTTGTTTTAGGGATTCCACTTCGCTATCGTGGCTCCCAGATAGAGCGTGCGGCAGTCTCAGATTGTAAGGGTATGTCTAAACTCCTCGGAGGGCTTGTTGCAAGAGAGGAGGATCAATGACACCTAAGTTGCCTAAAAGGATCTCTATTCATATCTCCACCAGTTACTCCAATCGTTCTTTCGGTCGTACCTACTCTCTTTCTGCGGTAATGGCGATCCTTTCGGCTATAGGGGGATTTGTGTTGGGTGTGATTGCCATGCTGGTTTTTTCTCTCAAGATCTACATCGACTGGGCAGAGGTGGAGTCGTTGCGAAACCGCACCGATCAGCTTGAGGGCGCCCTTGCCAGATTGCCTGAAGTTAAGCAGGAGCTTTTAGAGAGTAAGAAGGAACTGGAACGCCTGCGGATAATGCTTGGGATAGAGAAGGCCCCGGATACGGTAGACTATACCAAGCTCATCTTTGCCTACAAACCTATAATACCTCAGAGGGTCTCCGATACCCTTGATACCACAGAGTTCGATTCCACCCAGATAGAAGAGGAGATAGAGGGTTTTTATCCCCAGGTTTTACCAACGGTCGGATTCCGTATTACCCGTCCCTTCTCAAAGCATCATCCTGGGATTGATTTTGCAACCTCGGAGGGGAACCCTGTTTTTGCCACTGCCGACGGGGTGGTGGAAGAGGTGGGGTTCGATAGTCTTTACGGTAACTACATTGAGATTCGCCATGGCAAGTACTACGAGACGTTCTATGGCCACCTGCGGTCGGCCATAGTGAGGAAGGGAGAAAGGGTTAGTATGAATCAGATAGTGGGTTATGTGGGTAACACCGGTCGCTCAAGTGCGCCGCATCTGCACTTCGAGGTTAGACATAAGGGTACCCCAATAGACCCTGCCAACCTTTTCATCCTCAAACGAGAATACAAAGGAGGAGCATATGAGCAATAAAGAAGGAAAACTCGATACCTTAATTGGAAAGGATACGGTGATTACGGGGAACATCAAAGCCAAGGGCAGCCTGCGAATTGATGGAACGCTTGAAGGAAACATTACGGTCTCCGATACCTTTACTGCCGGCGAGAGTGCCCGCGTTAAAGGGGATGTTCGTTGCAGGGACGCTTTCATTGGTGGGAGGATAGAGGGTAACATCTATTCGCAAGGTAAGGTGGAGATGCACGCCGGCGCCAACCTTATTGGTGATGTGACCTGCAAGGGGCTTGTGATTCAGGACAATGTTTTCTTCGAGGGACGTTGCTCCATGAAGGAGAAGGAGCAGCCGAAGAAGTAACCTCTATGCACTTATTTGGGGCTATAATTGCATTCCTTTGGTTGATGCCGCCAAGGCCCGGGGTTAAGCTTTCGGAGCAGGCCTGGGAGCGGTATCGCGAACTGGGATTAAACCGGTATCAGGCCATACTCCCTGCACTATCCGAGGATACGAGGGTACTGGCGGTTGAAGGACCAAAGCTTTTCCCTGTAGTGCTGATGGAATACTCCGATGTGGAAGCCACCTATGACGACGAAGATTTTCAGCGGATGCTTTTCGATGGTCCTTGGAAGCCAGGCACCGCTCATGATTACTACGATGAGGTCTCATACGGCAGGGTTGACCTTCAAGGTCAAGTATACGGTCCTTACGAGGCCGATCATTTCTCTACCTACTACGCCAACGACGAGTACGGAATAGGGAATGACTATAATCGCAGCGCCGGTCTATTAGTCTATGAGGCGTGCAAGCGAAGCGATCCTTACGTTGATTACTCGCAGTACGACAATGATAAGGATGGATATGTAGATATCTTTACCGTCGTTCACGTGAGCTACGGTGCCGAGGAGACCGACGATGAAGACGACATATGGTCGCATGAGTTCTCGCTTTCAGGCTGGGCAGAGTACGGTGGCCTTGGCGTTTACAAAACCAACGACCCTGACCCCAACAATCCTGGTTCTTACATCAAGATAGACGTCTACACCATGAACCCTGAGCTTTCCGATTACTCGATATTAGGTAAAGAGGGCATCTCCAACATCGGTGTCTTCTGCCATGAGTGGGGGCACGGGTTCGGCCTGCCCGACCTTTATATAACTGATGGCGTTAATGCAGGAAAAGCAGGTTTAGGCCACTTCTGCCTTATGGCTTCGGGTTCCTGGGCAGGAGATCCACCGGGTTCCTCGCCGGTTCATCTCTGCGCGTGGTGCAAGTACTTTTTGGGCTGGGTAGAGCCGGAGGCGCTTGAGCGAGACAGATTAGAGCTGGTCGAGAATGCATGGTTTTCCACATCATCAGCGTCTCCTTCAACCTACAGGATATTCCCTAATCCTTCTGGGGTTGATTGGTCATTTGAATCGGTTGGGCGAGGCGAGTATTTTCTCGTGGAGAACCGTCAAAGGATCGGTTTCGATGAAGGTCTTCCAGGTGACGGACTCCTGATCCTTCACGTGGATGAATCAAAGGAAACCAACAGCGATCTTGAGAATCCATTGGTCGGCATCATGCAGGCGGACGGTGATCCGGACTATCTCTTTACCTCAGGTGTAGGTTGGGCTTCGGATCTATGGTCGGATGATAGCTTTGGCTTCAACAACTCATCTACTCCCTCAAGCAGGTTCTACGACGGCGCTCCCTCAGGCGCGTCGGTTACCGAGATCTCTCCGGCAGACAGCGTAATGACGGCCAGGCTGGAGATAGCGGTTTTGTTGTTGGGACATGTCTACTCTTATCCCAACCCATTTAACGTTCACGAACACGAACGAGCAACCATCGTTTACGAGCCGACCGACGAGGAAAAGGCCGCAGACCAGTACCCGGATTTCAGGGTTCTTATCTATAACCTTGCCGGCAAACGGGTTAGAATCCTTGACGAAAGGCCTACCGAGATAAGCCGCTACAGCCGGACAGCCTTCTGGGACGGCACGAACGATGCAGGAAGGCCGGTTGCCTCAGGGCTTTATTTCTATATAGTTGAAACCTTTGAGGGTTCAAGGGTAGCGGAGCGGAACAAGGGAATGATGACCCTTTTACGTTAGGAGGAGCTTTGAACGAAGAAAGAAAAGCTTTAATTACCGGCGGAGCGGCAGGGATCGGGCGGGCCATTGCAATGGAACTTGCCAAGTCCTATCCGGTTGTGCTTTTGGATCTGAACGAGGAAGGACTTACCGAGACTAAAGACCTGATTGAAAAAGAGGGCGGCAAGGCCCACTGCTACAAGGCCGACGTCTCCTCCTTCGATGAGATGACCGGGTTTGCCTCAAAGGTTGAGAAAGAACACGGCCAGATCACCGTTATCGTCAACAACGCAGGCATCACCCGTGACACCCTTTTCATGCGCATGGACGCCGCTGCCTGGGAGTTGGTTCTCAAGGTGAACCTCACAGGCGCGTTCAACGTTTGCAAGGCTTTCCTGCGGCCAATGCTCAAGGCGCGCTGGGGTCGCATCGTCAACATCTCATCTGTGGCGGGACAGATAGGTAACGTTGGGCAGGCCAACTACGCCGCATCCAAGGCAGGACTTATCGGCTTCTCCAAATCCCTTGCCCGCGAACTTGGCGCGCGCAATATCACCGTAAACTGCATAGCACCAGGGTTTATCAAAACCCCTATGACCAACGCGCTCTCTGCGGATATAAAGGACGCCTATCTTACGCAGATTCCTCTTAAAAGATTCGGCACCCCGGAAGATGTGGCGAAGACAGTCCGTTTCCTTTGCTCAGACAACGCCTCCTACATCACCGGCCAGGTTATACGCGTGGACGGCGGAATGCTGATGGCATAAAAGGCCTGATATGTCGATATGACTTTGATCTTACTGTTTCTTGTCGCTACCACACTGCGGGAGGACTTTGACCAGGCGGTGGCTGCTTACCGCAGCGGGCTTTATGGCCCAACCCTCTACGCGATGGAGCAATTGTTTCTTGAGCCCGAGTTCGACGCGGTTGACAGCGCTTTTTTACTTGCCGGTCAGTCCGCGTTTGCCCTTGCCCGCTACGAAAAGGCGCTGCGCTATCTTGAGCGCCATCTTAGAGACGCCCCAGACCCTGCGCCGCAGGCGTTAGAGAAGGCTGTTGTCTCGGCACTTGAGCTGAATCAAGCGGGTAAGGCCTATTCCTTGTTCTCCGATTATCCCCGATTTGAGCTCTCTCAGGATACCAAGTTGAGGCTTGCGGAAAAGCTTGAGGAACGCAAGGAGTATGAGAGGGTGCGCGATATCTATAGGAGTATAGACGATCCTGACATCCGGCTGATGGGGGCGAAGGTGCTTCTTGCCGCCGGGCGCTACGATCTCTTGCGTGTCTATCTTGCCGATCTTGAGGAGACCTATCCTGAGGTTGCGGCAACCATTGCAGCGCTTCAGATCGAGGCCACGCTTTCACGCGGCGACAGCCTTTCCTCTCTTGAGGCAGGGCTTGCAATGGGAAGACCCTCCCAGATCTCCGCCAAAGAAGCCTACATCCTTGGAGAGCTCTTCGAGGCTTTCGCGCTTTACGAAGATGCAGTCGAGTTTTACTCCTCGGCGGTAGACCAGCGCCGTTACGATGCGCTTTTGCCGCTTTCGGAATCCTATGCCGCCCTGGGCGATAACCGGAGCGCGGTAAAGACATACGAGGAGGTGCAGAGGAGACTCCCCTTTTCCTCCTACGACCGTTCACTTGAGGCACGCGTTCGCTTGCTTGCAAGCCAGGAGTTCGACTCAAAGGTGTTGGGTGATGCAAGGTTCCGTACCTATGACGAGTACGTACGGGCGCTTGAGATACTCGCAGAAAAGAATGAGTACTCGCTTTATGAACGTCTGCTTATCTCCTCTCCTTTCCTACGTCCAGAGGAGATCCTGAGAAGGGCAAGATTACTAAGCTCTCAGGATAGGTATACAGAAGCGTTCCAGGCTTACGAGGATTACCTGGCCCATGCTCCATTCGCGCTTGAACGAGCAGAGGCCGCACGTGAAGCTGAACTCCTCAGATACTTCGAGATCAAGGACGCAGAGGCCGCGCTCCAAAAACTCATCTCGGCGACAAGCTCGTCGGAGAAGGGGAAGATTCTCTTTGAGGATGCCAAGGACTACGAGGGTGCGATTGCGTTCCTCGACACGGTCTCAACGCCTCAGGCTTTCTACTACTCTGCTTTGTCCTACGAGCGGCTGTATCTGCGTGACGGCAAGGTAAAGTATCTTGACAAGGCGCGGGAGCGCTACGAGAACCTTTACTGGCAGTTCCCTGTCGATCGCCTGGTCGAGGACGCTTTATACCATCTTTTTGTTACTGAGATACGCGATCCCTTGAAAAAGGTAGAGAGGGCGCTTGATTACCTTGACCACTACCCTGAAGGTCGCTACGCGGATGAAATAACCTTCCTTCTTGGGTACGTTCAGCTTGCGCGTGGAGATACCACAGCTGCGCAGAGCGGCTGGGAAACCCTTTACCTTACACGTCCGCAAAGCCCTTACAGCTATCCTGTACTCTATGAGCTTGCCAGGCTCTCGCTTGCCGTTGCAGATACGACCGATGCCGCGGCAAAACTTTCCTTGATCCTCTCGGTGGCTCCGCACGATACCCTTTACTTCCTTGCCTGCCGTGAGCTTGCCTTCCTGGAGGAAGCACGCGGCCGCAATCTGCAGGCGCTTATGCTTTACCGTAAGATGGCTGAAGAACTGGAAACTCTGCCACGCGATCTCTGGCAGCGTTCCCTTGACCTGATATTTACCCTGCGTCAGTACAACGAATTCGACAACTTTCAGGCAGCGCTCCAGGACGCCGAGTACGACCAGGAGATCGAGTTCTTCAAACAGGCGGCAAAGGTCGAGCGCGAGATGGTCAAACCTGAAGATATCAAACGTTTGTTGCACGCACGGCCATCAGGCCGTACCGATTCCTACCTCTACTGGGCAGGCGTGGGCGCGGGATTGATTGATCACCCCCGTCTGGGCAGGCATCTTTTGGAGCGGCTTACGAGAGAAGGCAAGAACGAGGATCTTATGGCAAAGGCGGAGTTCCTTCTAGCCCAGTACAAGATTGCTGGAGGGGAGGACTCAAGCGCGGTGGCTTCGCTTTGGAAACTTCATGCGGCCAATCCTGAAGACACCTTGATTCTTGCCAAACTCGTTACAGCTTTATATCGTTCTGGAGAAATCAGGAAGGCCGATTCGCTGTGGCTGCGGCTTGATATTATGAGCGCAACCGATCAATCGCCGCTTCTTTTGGGAAAGGTTGCGTATCTTTTGAATTCGGGTCGTATCCAGGAGGCGGACAGTGTGCTTGCAGCACTTTCTAACGTGCGTGCGCTCTGGCAGAACGAAAACTTCGTATACTACAGTGGGGTTGCCGCTGCCAGACAGGGTAGACAAGAGGATGCTATGGATATCCTGAAGGGGTTTGTCTTCGATTTCCCCCGAAGCGAGCTCTTGTCTGCGGTTTATTTCAAGTTAGGCTCGTTGTTTTACATGCAGCAGGAGTTTGACAGTTCCGCTTCCTATTACAGACATACGCTCACGGCACCTGACTTACGTGCGTTGGCGCTTGAGAACCTTGGCAAAATGGCACGCAGCCAGAAGGAGTGGGATAAGGCTTTAGAGTACTTTGAGATTCTGGCTGAAGAGTCCACATCCTCTGAAGAACGCGGGAAGTGGTACATGGAGCTTGGGGTTACAGCTTATTATGCGCTTAAGTTCTCTCAGTCCATCACCTACTTTGAGCGTGCAGTCCCGCTTGTGACCGAAGAACGCCCTCGGCTTCTCTACTGGACCGCGCGCTCTTACGCGGCGTTCGCTGATCCTGAGCGTCTTGAGAGGGCGGTTGCCTTGTTCCTGCAGTGCCATGAGGAGTTTCCCCAGGATCAATGGGGGCTTGAGTGTTGGCTTCAGGCGGGCGAAGGGTACGTCCAGCTCGATAGACCCGAGGATGCCAGGGTTGTCTTTTCTGCCATCCTCGCCGAACGTGGAGAGAACGACCCCGAAGGCTTCGGTATACGCGCCAATGAGGCGTTGGAAAAACTCCAGTAGGGTTAAGATATGCTGGTTCTTTCACGCTTTTTGTGTTGTGTGATTTTGAGATGTCCTTGGAATCTCTTAACTTAGAAAGGGGGTAGGGATGCTGCCTTTGATGTTTTATCTTATCTTGGGCATAAACCTGGATCAGGTCGAGTGGCAGAGTTTGCTTAACGCAAACCTTATCTACGATATTGCGCCTGTTGATGGCGGTGCGTGGTGTGCGACGAACGGCGGGGTGCGGTTCTTCTCGCTTGCAGACTCCGCGTTTACCCGCGGTTTTACCAACACCGACGGGCTTGTGCACAACGTTTGCCGCAGCCTGGCGTTGGTCAGCTCAGGCGAGTTGTGGGTTGGGACTGACGATGGATTGGCCCTGATCGATCCTGAGTCCGATCAGGCCTTACCTCATCCCCAGGTTAGCGGTTCGGTTCTCTCGCTTGCTCTTAACGGGGATACACTTGCCGTTGGTACACCCAGCGGGGTATTCTTTATCTTAATGAGGGGTACGCCTGCTTTCTTGGATGATGATACCAGGATTCCTATCCCACCGCTTGGTAACCGCTCCGCACCCAGGATGTGCTGGTTCAAAGGGGATTTATGGATAGGCTCAAATGAAGGTCTCAGGCGTTACGTCCCGATAACTGGCTCGGTTGAGACCTTCAGCATCACCGATGGTCTACCCTCTACGGATATACGCGACCTGGATCCCGGGGATTCCCTCAATGTCCTGACCCGCAAGGGGGTATCAAGATATGCCGAATCAGGAGCCGGCTTCCATACGGTTTTTCTACTCCAGGATACCTTGCCTAAGGTTACTTCACTCGCGCATGCGGGCGATACGATTTATGTTACGTCCGCCTCAGGGACGGGCGGGTATAAACGGCTGTTTCGCTATCGCGAGGCGGTTGATACCTTGGACACCTTGGGTTTCTGGATAGATACCCCTGCCGGGGTAAAATCGACCTGGGCTCGGTTCATGCAGGTGGTAGAGATTGATGAATGGGGACGTGTATGGATTGGTTTGTCTTCCGGTAATGAGTACTGGGGTGATGGGCTCATAGTCTGGAATGGGGAATGGAGAACGTTGTGGGATGGTTCGCAAAGCTTCGATTGCCCTGGGCTTAACTCCAACTTTGTTTGGCATCTTCTGTTGGATGATCGTGGCAATCTCTGGATGACTCATGGCATGCGCGGGGTGACGCGCTACTTTGAAGAGGGGGAGGAGGGCTGGGAGAATCTTTATACCAACGACACCATTCCCATTAATAACTCCACAAAGGTAAGTGCGGTTGACTCGAAGGGACGGATTGTGTTCGGTTCATGGTGGTCAACAAACGGGGTTGTTCGTTACGACCCCTCGACAAATGAGTGGGAGGAGTATTCCTGGGGTGAGGGTGTGAGCCTTAACATAATAGCCTTTGTTGCGGTAGATCCATTGGATCGGATATGGGTTTCCCACTTTAATTCCCAAAGGATGAGCGTGCTTTCGCCTGATCTCCAGGAATTGACGCACATCGATTGGTCAGATATCTATGAACATGTTTACGCGCTCGAGTTCGATCCCTTAGGCACGGTATGGGCGGGTACGAGTGCAGGACTTGTGGCCTACTATCCACCGGATTTTACAGATCGGCTTGAGGGCGGGGAGTTCACCATCAAGGTTCCGGCCCAGCAGGTGCGGGATATAGCACTGGACGGCTCAGGAGGTGTTTGGGGAGTCTCGCCAGAGGGGGCATTCCACTGGACGCCCGAAGGAACGGTGTGGTATAAAGACTCAAACTCGCCGATTCCTGAAGATGATCTTGTTTCGGTTGATCGCGATCCCTGGGGAAGAACCTACTTCCTTTGCAGGAACGAAGGGGTGGTTGTCTACGATCCTGCGAATAGCGCATACGATACCTTTCCTCCTCTGTGGCAGGTTATATCCTCATACGACACCCCGCTCATCCATGGTTTTGAGTACAGCTGGCTGGATGTGGATCGGACCGGCCGGGTTGCGGTAGGAACCGCAGGGGGCGGAATCTCGCTCTTTACGCTGCCTCGTTATACAGACTCGGTATCCGTTAAGGTATCGGTTTATCCAAATCCCTGCTATGTTTCTTTGGGGCTGCCCGTCCGTTTTACCCCGCTTGACGGGACCAAAAGCGTTGTAATCTATACGATTTCAGGGGAAAGGGTTAGGGAGATTCCTGAAGCTGAGTTTTTGACCATCCAGGGTGTTCTCCAGGCCGAGCTTGACGTTCAGGGCATGGCCGCAGGCCTCTACCTTGCCGTCATCCGCTTCCTTGACCGCGTCGAGCGGGTAAAGTTCGTTCTCCTGCGCTGATTCTCCTGTATATCTCACAGAGTTACAGGTCAAAGCGGCACAAAGGAAGGCAGCGGTGTCTGGTCAGGTACGGCGATTCTCAGGAGATCCGGGCTACCCCCTGTGGTGTTCGACTCCGTCTGGGGCACCTGGCGCAGTACCTATCCCCACTTCAACTACGACAGCGAGCCTGACCCCACCTATACAGCAAGCTGGCTTGTAACCCGCAGTGTCCCTGACGGCCTTACTGGAGACGGCACCTGTTCTGGCCAGCGGACAGACTACGAGTAAGTAACTCAACCTTTGCAGGAGGGGCTTTGCCCCTCCTCTTTTTGGCCTTGACATTGCCCAAGAACCGGCTTATGATAGACATATAAGGAGGTAAGTATGCTTCAATTAAGTGTTTTGGCATTAGTGTTATGCGGAGGGACGCTTGTAGAACCCTTTCGCATAGCCCAGGACGAACCAGGCCATCATCAGACCTACCCGTGTGCTGCCATGGCTCCTGACGGGCACTTTGCTGTAGCATGGGTGGACAGCATAGCATCTGGGGACCCCTTCAATCCCGAGGATTTAGAGCTGGAGCTTTTCGTCCGCTTCTTCGACCGGGACGGGAACCCGATGACCGATGCTTATCAAATCGCAAAGATGGCGGACACCAACTGGGTACACTACCCCTGGCTTGAGATGGACACCGCAGGCAACGCCATCCTGCTCTGGGAAGAGAGGCAGACCCGAAGTGCGGAGGAGCCTTCTTACGTGCGCTTCCAGCGCTTTGGTCCTGACGGCAGCCCTGTTGGTTCTGCGCACACGGTGGTGGCGCGGGTGTTCTTATACAAGAGGAGTCCGATTGACTTGAGCCTCAACAACAGGGGCGAGTTCGCAGTAACCTGGCTTGAGGTAATTCCCCCTTATTGGGAGTTGACCTGCGTGTGGGTCCAGCGTTTTGATCTGGAAGGCTATCCTGTAGATCGGGCCTTTTTGCCCCATGATATTCCTGGTAATTACCTTCTTCCCTTCACCTTTCCCAGGGTGGCGCTGAACGATAAGGGAGACCTTGTGGTAACCTGGCGTGATAAGCTTAATCCTGACACGGTGTATCTGCGGTTCCAGGTATTCGATGCCGCAGATGAACCAATCCTTTCGTGGAGACCCAGGGGGCATCTCTTGGATTATGAGGAGTGGGGCAGGTGGGCCGAGCCCTATTGGCTTGACGATGAGCGTTTCGTGGCGTTCTGGGTAAAGCATCTAGACCAAGGATACGGGATTGTGGGTGGAGTGTTCGGGCATCGCGGGTTGGCTCGGTATCCAATACGCGCGGTGGTGGCGGATGAACAGGCAGGTTCATGGATGTGGAGTGGAAGCGACAGGGATTTCTCGGTTGCCTTCTCTTCGGACGAGCGGTTTGCTGAGACCCACGTTAGATCCTACTATCACCTTGATCCATGGTGCGTATGGCAGCACGGGGGCGGGGTAATTGGCGAGATTCGAGACAACGAGCCCTGGCGTCGAACCAACCTGTTCGAGTACACCCCGCCTTTGGGGAAAGATACTACGTGGGACGAATTTATTAGTGCGACAACTGCAGTAGCGGCGTGCGACGACCGGATCGTTTGGGTGTATACCCGCCTCAATCTGGACACCATCTCTGAGGCCTGGGCCTTAATCTCGGACTGGGACATGGGCGTAGGGGTAATGGAATCTTCCATCCAGACCGCATCCCCCATCCGCCTTAAGGCATCGCTCAACCGCCTCTTCTACGACGTGTCCGGGAGTGTTACGGGCGAGGCCAAGCTTACCCTGTACTCCGCCGACGGACGGAAGGTTCTTGAGGAAACTATCAAAGGCAAAGGCATCTGGACGCCCTCCCCGCTCTACTCCTTCCCCTCCGGGGTGTATTTTGCACGGGTTACAACCGAGGGTTACTCGGCACGCACAAAAGTCGTGGTGCTACGCTAACGGGATTCTGTGAGTGTCTGTTTAGCTTCTTCAAGACGGCGGTTCAACAGGTTGATTTCCTGCTCAAGAGCGGCGATTTTTTTGGGGATCGCGTCTCGTTCGGCGGTTAAGGTGTGAAGTTCGAGGTCTGTGGACTGAAGCTCTTTGAGTAAAGGCTTCAGTCGCTAACTATATTCACCTCAAACGATTTATCAAGGTGGTGATCGGTAGATTCCGGTTATCAACCAGCTGAATTCCCTAAGTGGGGTTTTTAAAAAGAGCCTATCTAATGAACACACGAAGTGAAGCAATGGTCGCCATTGGATTTTAGGAAACCTTTTCCCAAAAACGGGTATAATGGGTGAGATGATAAAGCTTGGATAGTAAACGAGTTCCTTGAATCCCTCTCGATAAAGTGTTTTTCTGAACACAGAAGGTATAAACGGTTTTTCATCCGGGGTGTGAATGTTAGAAGGGAAGAAAGTTCTGCGTATCCATGCTACGGGGTTAAGCAATCCTGGTTCAGCAGCGATATAAAGATATCCGCCTGGGATGAGTACCCTTCGGATTTCCTTGAGCGCGGCTTGTATATCGAGGTGGTGCAGAATGGCGCTGCAGTAAACTACGTCAAAAACTTTGTCAGGAAAAGGAAGGTCTTCTGCATCGGCTATTATAAATCTTACGTCAGGATAAGATTCTCTGGCCAATCCAATCATTCTTTTGGATATATCGATTCCTATAATTTCCTTGGCGTACGATTTCAAAGTTTTGACTACACCTCCTCTTCCGCATCCTAATATTAAAACTCGCTTCCCTCGCACATAGCGTGATAGTGCCTTTTTCTGGAAACCCACACGTTCACCGTATAGTTCAGACATAAGATTGCGGTCCCAAGCATAGTAATCTCTATCTCCTCGTCCCTTGAGTTGATCGTAGACCTCTTTTTCGCGGAGTTTTCTTGCTTGAGGGTTTCCATTTCGCATTCTCGTCTCCTCCTATAAATATACTGCTTATAGGAAATTTGTCAAGCGTCAGCTTCAGTAGTCAATCACCTTTATTTTTACCAGTTTACCAGATATTCCACTCTAACTGAAGGATGTTAAACCGCGGAAATTTAAGTCAAAACAAATTCCTATGGAAATCTTTAAGGAAGCGTGAGGCTCAAATAGATAAAGGCCAGCCTTGCGGCTGGCCTTTTGACCTTTCCCCGAATGTGTTATTCGCCCCAGCCCAGCTTGCGCTTTGCATCCTCACTCATCATCTTGGGGTTCCATGGTGGGTCCCAGGTAAGTTCAAGCTTAACGTCCCTCACCCCTTCCACTGCTCGCACCGCCTGCTCGGCTTGCCGGGTAAGCATGTTTGCCAAAGGGCAACCGGGAACCGTAAGCGTCATACTGACGTGAGGCACATCATTCTCCACCTGAACGTCGTAGATCAAGCCAAGATCAACGATGTTGATTCCTATCTCAGGATCTATCACCTTCTTCAGGGCTTCACGCACCTGGGCTTTGGTTACCATTTATTCCTCCCTTGCAAGGCCTTGGAGAGCCATGCAAGGTAACTTTTTGATCCGGCACGGATAGATGTAGCTGTAATCATAGGCACCTCATATGGATGTAGCTCTAAAATCCGCCTCTCCAGTGCCGGATAGGTGTCTTCGTCGGTCTTTAAGATTACGAATACCTCGTCTTCGTCCTCGATCCTTTCGTGCCAGCGATATATCGAATGGGCCGGTAAGATGTTAGCACATGCCGCTAGTTTTTCTTCAATAAGGATCCGCGACACACGCTGTGCATCCGTTATGTTTGAGAAGCTGGTATGGACAGCGAGGAATCTCATTCCTGAAAGCTGGCAAGGGTGGTATTGTTGAAGAAATCATCAAGGAGTTTCTGGAGCGTGCTCCAGTAGTTGGTGGCCTTGCATTTACTCTGGCGTTCGCAACAGCCCCTGCGTTTGGTGCACGGGGCGGCATAAATCCCGTCGGCTTGAACCGAACGAACGACGTCACCAATCGTGATCTTCTCCGGAGACTTAGCCAGGAAATAGCCGCCGTGCATACCTCGTACGCTTCGTACAAGCCCGGCTTTGCGTAACTTAAGGAACAGCTGCTCGAGATACTTGATGGATAAACCCTCTGCCTCAGAGATCGCCTTGATAGAAATAGGACGATCGGCGTGTTGCGCCAAAAGAAGCGTGGCTCGAACGGCGTAACGCACCGTAGTATTCAGCCTGTTCACAATTCTTATTATAACGCTATGGATTAAATTGTCAAGCCCTCTTGTAGGGATTCTTGACACAATCCCTTTTGGCGACTAGACTTCGGTATGGGCGGTATTTTGGTTACAGGCGCTTGCGGCAGGCTTGGTGCTTCACTTTTTGAGTTCCTTTCATCGAGGGAAGGTGAGGTTAGAGCGGTATCCAGGAAAGGGCTTGATCTTTCAGATAAGGCTGAGGTGAGTAAACACCTTGCCGCGCTTCGTCCCGATTTTATATTTCACACTGCGGCTATGACTGATGTGGACCGCTGCGAACGTGACCCCGGGCGTGCCTGGCGCGATAACCTGGAAGCTACACGCAACCTGGCCGAGGCGGCGGCTGCGCTCAAGGCCCGGCTTATCCATTTCAGCACGGACTACGTTTTTGACGGCCAAAAATCCTCGCCGTATATTGAGCTGGATTCCCCCAATCCACTGAGTGTCTACGGCAAGACAAAACTCGCTGCTGAACGCGCGGTCAGCTCACTTGTCGAGAATTACGCAATCATAAGGGTTGCCTGGTTATTCGGGGTTAAGGATGACTTCGTGTCCTTTGTTAAGGAAGAGATTGATCAAGGGAGTTCCCCTAAGCTTGCTACAGATCACCAAGGTTCGCCTGGCTACATACCGGATTTGCTTCCGCCTATCTACGAAATCGCCCGATCCGGTGTCATCGGCATCTTTCATCTTACGAACAGTGGTTACTGTGATCGCTTCCAGATGGGGCAGGAGATTATTCGAATCCTTGGAAGTCGGGTTGAACCGATGCCTTCCACAGGTGCCGAGATCGGTTTCATCGCACCCAGACCCAGACAATCGGTGCTCTCATGCAGGAAATACGAAGAATCCTTCGGGCATACCTTAAGATCATGGCAGGAGGCACTTCGTGCTTACCTTAAGAACACCGGCTAAGGTAAATATCGGTCTGTGGGTCGAACGGCGTCGCTCGGACGGCTATCACGAGTTACGTTCGCTGTTCTTCCCGGTAAGCCTTTTCGATCGGTTGAGCTTTGAGGTTCGTGAGCGTGGCATAGAGCTTTCGTGTGACATACCGCACGTTCCATCCGATTCCAAGAATCTTGTTTGGCTTGCAGCCGATCTTTACTTTACGTATACGGGTGTTCGTTCCGGGGTAAGGATCGAGTTGGAGAAAGAAATACCTGTGAGTCATGGATTGGGTGGAGGTTCATCGGATGCGGCGGCAACGCTCATTGGATTGGATAGGCTTTTTAATACACGTCTTTCTCGCGATGAACTTCGCTCGCTCGCGATAGAGCTGGGGATGGACTGCTCCTTTTTTCTTGATCCCCGTCCCTGCCTGGTGACCGGGCGCGGCGAGAGGATAAAACCACTGAAGGTTCCTTCGTTTGATCTTGTGATCTACTCCCCTGGGTTCGGTGTTTCAACCACTTGGGCTTATAAGCAGCTTAAGCGGTTGACAAATGGCTCCAAGCCGTGTAGACTTCTATTTAAGGCGCTTAGCGAGCGTCGCTACCACGAAGCTTCGCAATGGCTTTATAACTCTTTTGAAGAGGTGGTTTATCGGTGCTACCCGGAGCTTGAGCGGATGGTGGAGTGGTTTAACTCAAAGGGTGCGTGGGTTGCAGGGCTTTCGGGATCAGGGTCTGCTTTGTTTGTCGTGGTTGGGCCTGATGTGGAGTTTGAACTTCCTGCGGGAACACGCGGACGTTTGTTTCGTGTAAGAATACTTGAGCGTTGGGGCGTCGTCTAATGGCAGGACGGAGGATTTTGGTTCCTCTAATCGGGGTTCGACTCCCTGCGCCCCAGTTTGAAAAGGAGCGACGTGGTACGTGATGAGATAAAAGTATTCTGCGGGAATTCTATTCCCGTGCTGGTCGAATCCATCTGTAAGGAACTGAGTGTTCCGTTGGGTAAGGCTACCATTGATCGGTTTTCGGACGGCGAGATAAGGGTGAAGATAGAAGAGAACGTTCGTGGTGTTGACGTGTTCATTATCCAATCCACCCATGCGCCGGCGGAGAACCTGATGGAGCTTTTATTGATGCTTGATGCGGCCAAGCGAGCATCAGCGGCACGGATCACCGCGGTGATTCCCTACTACGGATATGCCCGCCAGGACAAGAAGGATGAGCCTCGTGTACCTATCAGCGCCAAGCTGATTGCCGATCTCCTGACTCAGGCAGGTGCTAACCGTGTGCTGAGCCTCGACTTACACGCAGAACAGATACAGGGATTTTTCGATATACCGGTCGATCACCTCTACGCTACGCCCGTATTCGCAGAGTTCTTCGGAAAGCGTGACCTTTCCGATTACATGGTGGTTTCTCCGGATGCAGGAGGTGCCAGACGTGCCCGGGGCTATGCCAAGCGCATGGGTGGTTTGCCTATGGCTATTGTGGATAAGCGCAGGGAGAAAAAAGATCAACCCGAGGCGCTTAACCTGGTGGGCGATGTGCAAGGTAAGATATGTCTGCTGCTGGACGATCTTATAAGTACCGGTACTACCTTGATTAAAGCCACTGGACTTCTCATTGAGCGTGGTGCGCGCGAGGTGAGGGTAGCGGCAACGCACGGTGTATTTGCCGCAGAGGCTATAGCTAGGCTTTCTGCCTCTCCTATTGAGGAGATAGTGATTACCGATTCACTTCCGGTTCGTGATAGGTTGAAGGATGATAAATTTCAAGTCCTTTCGGTGGCGAAGCTTTTGGCCGAAGCGATATGCCGCATACATAACGGTGAATCGGTGAGTTCACTGTTTATATAAGTCTCGGAGAGAAAGAAGAAGGAGAACAATGGCAAAGAATGCACTACATTTTGAGGCAAGAGAGGGTACTGGAAAGTCTGTCACGCGTAAGTTACGCAAGAGCGGTAAGATTCCCGCGGTGGTCTACGGAAGGGGCGAGAAGAGTTATTCCATCACCGTAGACGACGAAGAGTTCAAAAACCTTATCTCGCACCTTCGAGGCAAGCTCATGATAACCAAGCTCGTGCCTCCTCAGGGTGACGCCTTCCGTGCGGCTATAAAGGCGATTCAGAGACATCCCCTGACCGATGAGTTCTTGAACATAGACTTCCAGAAGATTCATACTGGTGAGGTTTTGCACGTCAAGATACCGATCATAATCCAGGGCACCCCGGAAGGACTCAAGATGGGTGGTATTCTCGATCACATCCGCTACGAGGTTGATGTCCGCGGGCCGGTTGAGAAACTCCCCTTGAATGTGGATATCGACATAAACCACCTTGAGTTGGGTGAAGCAATCAGGGTACGAGACCTTAAGTTCGAGGAGGGTATCGAAGTACTTGATCCTTCTCAGGCTGTGATCGTGACCATCGCCTCTCCTCGTCGTGTTGAGGAGGTCGTCGCTGAGGAGGAAGGCGAGGCCGAGGAAGGCGCTGAGGGAGAAGAAGCCGCTGTGCCAGAAGGCGAAGCAGGTGCAAAGGAGACCGAGAGCAAGGAGTGATTGTATTTGGTCTTGGGAATCCTGGGGATGAGTATCTCTTTACTCGTCACAACCTTGGGTTCATGGCTGCGGACGCCCTTGCCCTTGAGCTTGGCTGGCGATTTCGGCCCCATGACCAGGCCCTTGTTGCAGAAGGGAAATACCGCTTGCAGGAGCTCTGGTTGGTAAAACCGCTATCCTACATGAACCGCTCCGGACAGGTGGTCAAAGACGTTTTGGAAAAGTGCAGCGATGATTTCCTGGTCGTGGTCGATGATGTTGACCTTGAGTGGGGTCAACTGAGACTTCGGAAGAGTGGGGGTACTAGCGGTCACAATGGACTTGACTCTATCCGGGATCATCTTGGAGGCGAGGATTTCCCAAGGCTGCGTATCGGCATCGGTCCGAGGCCTGCGGGAGCTGATCTCTCCGAGTACGTGCTTTCGCCCTTTTCCAAAACCGAGCTTGCCGAGCTTCCTGGAATGATCGAACGTGCGCGTGATGCAGTTCTACTGGCAACGAGTGAAGGGATTGATATCGCCATGAATAAGGTCAATCCGACATGAGGATAGGCATCGTCGGACTGCCCAACGTTGGCAAGTCGTCGCTGTTGAATCTCCTTACCAAGGCCGGGGCGGCGGTCGAGACCTATCCATTTACAACCATTGACGCCAATCACGGCATGGCGGTCCTCGCAGATCCTACTTTGGATCGCCTGGGCCGGATGCTTTCCCCTCAAAAGCTGACCCTTGCTCAGATAGAGGTAATTGATATCGCGGGTCTTATCAAAGACGCGCACAAAGGGGAAGGTTTGGGCAACCGCTTCCTTGGACATATCCGCGACGTAGATCTCGTGCTCCACGTAATCAGGGGATTTGCCGACAAAAACATTCCCCATGTTTTCGACACCGTTGATCCTCGCCGCGATAGAGAGATCGTTCTATCAGAGCTTGCCCTGGCCGATCTGGAGATCGTTGAGCGAAGGCTTGCCGAGAAGCGCAAAAAGCCCCAGGCTCGCGATGAGGTTAATCTTTTAGAGCGCTACCGGTTGCTTATCTCCAAAGCTGCCTTCAGCCTGAACGGCTCCTACACCGACGATGAGGCGCTGTGCTTGAGGTTATGGGGTCTTCTTATTCCTCGTCCACGTATCGATGTGCTGAACCTCCCGGATAGGTGCTCTTCGGTGGAACTTAGTGGCGCCTACCGGCTTTCAGTTGAATTAGAGGAAGGTCTTGAGGGGTTTGATCCGGGTGAGCGTGAGGAGCTGCGTCGGGGGATCGCTGTAGACAGCAGGGGAGTGAATGGCCTCGCGGAAGAGGCCCGCAGGGTTCTGGGACTTATACGTTTCTACACCATTAAGGGTTCCGAGGTTCGCGCATGGCTGATTACTGAAGGTTCCACAGTGCACGAAGCCGCGGCAAAGATTCATACCGATATAGCAGAGGGGTTTATAAAGGCCGAGGTTGTTGGTGTGAGTGATTTAATCGAGGCCGGTTCCTGGAGAGAAGCCTCGGCATCAGGAAAGTTGAAGGTCGAAGGAAAGGATTACATAGTGCAGGATCAGGACGTCCTGCTTGTTAAATTCAGATAGGAGGATCGTTGAGACGCTATCAGGCCGTATTAATACTTGACCCGGATCTTGAAGACAAGGCTTTAGAAGATTTCTGCGAGATGTTCCACAAGCTGCTCAAGCGCGGTAAGGCTACCAACGTCAAGGAGCTGGAAGCAGATATGCGCGATATGGCGCATGTTGTCAAGAAGCATCCTCGTACGCGCTTCTGGAGAGTGGCCTTTGATGCAGAGCCTGGCTTGATTGCCAAGCTGAAGGAAGAGATCCGTCACGACGAACGTCTGCTGCGCCAGATGTATCTGAGTGCCGCTCCGGGTCAAAAAGAAGAGGGGTCTTCCCAGGAGGGGTAGAAAATGGCTGATTTAAAGCTGCCCAATCTTAACCTGGTCATAGTGTCGGGTCGGCTCGTGGCCGATCCAGAGCTGCGATACACCCCTAAAGGAACGGCCGTTTGCTCGTTCCGTATCGCTGTCTCGCGTTACTACCGCGACCGTGAGGCAAGCGGATTCAAGGAGGAAACGAGCTTCTTCAACATAGTTGTCTGGGATCGCATGGCGGAGATGGCCGGAGAACGTTTGCGGAAAGGCTCTGCCGTTCTTATCGAAGGAACACTCAAGTCCCGTTCTTACGAGACCCAGGATGGCAGCAAACGTTACGTGGTAGAGATCGTCTCCCGACGCTTGCAGTTTCTCGATAAGGCACCCACTCCGGGTCCGGGCGAGGCTTCGACGGAGACAGGTTCTGGTGATTCCGATAACAGCGAGGGAGAGGGAGACCCGTTCGCGAGTTGACAACTACCTGAAGGAGAGTAAACTGATAGTTCTAAGAGACATAAGAGATAAAGGAGTACTGTGAGAATGATGAGACGCCAAAGAGAGTGTCGTTTCTGTGTAGAGAAGATGGACGAGATATCTCCCTTTGCCGCCTATCTTTCTGCCTTCCTGACTGACAAAGGCAAAGTGCTCGGTCGTCGTAGCACGGGTCTGTGCGCTCGCCATCAACGTAAGTTGATCAAAGCGATCAAGCAGGCCCGTAACCTGGGGATTCTCCCTTACGTAGCGAAGTAGCAGGGAGGCGTTATGGAAGTAATTCTTACCCAGGACGTAGCTAAGCTCGGTAGGCGAGGAGAGATAGTTGGGGTCAAAGACGGTTACGCTTGCAATTATTTGATCCCGAAGAAACTTGCTCTGCGTGCGAGTGACGCCAACAGGCGTCATTTTAAGGAGGTGATGCGTCAGACTTGCGTCAGGACGGACAAACAGCGCGCCTCTGCGGAGGAGCTTCGCGCAAAGCTCGATGGGGAGCATGTGAAGTTCACCCTTGCCTTTGGGGAGACAGGTAAGGCCTACGGTTCAATTACCGCGAAGCAAATCGCAGAAGGCTTCCGGGAGAAGGGGGTCTACTTTGATCACCATCAGGTCATGCTTGATCATCCCCTCAAAGAGGCCGGTGCTCACGAGGTGAAGATTCGCCTCTTTGAGGATGTGACCGCTACCGTCAAGGTTTGGATTGTTCCAGAGGGAGAGCCCGCTCACCGGGGTTCAGAGTCAACCGTTGAGAAGGAGTCTGTCCAGGTAGAGGATCCACCCGAGACACTCAAGGAGGGATAGTGTGATTGAGGTGGAGGTGCATGGGGTCTCACTGGATTTGAACAACACGCCGGTGCTTTTGTTGCGTGAACGTGAAGGCAATCGCGTGCTGCCCATTTGGGTCGGGCCTGTCGAGGCGTCTGCCATTACCTATGCCGTTCGCGGCGAGCCTTTTGAACGTCCACTTACCCTTGATGTTATCAAACGAATTGTGGAGGCGTTGGGGGCCAATGTGGAGCGGGTCATTATCAACAAGATGAAGAACAACACCTACTACGCTAACCTGGTGCTCTCACGCGACGGGGCTTTGATCTCAATAGACGCACGGCCGTCCGACTCGGTGGCTATTGCAGTTCACATGAGGGCGCCGATCTTTGTTGACGATGCCCTTATGGACGCCCAGGCCAAGGAGATTGCCGAAGACGAGCAGGCAAAGCTTGACGAGCTTAAGGAAAGGCTAAAGGATACCGATCCGGAGAACTTCGGGGACTTCAAGCTATAGTCATGGTCGATATCGACGAAGCAATCTCCAAGCTGATGAGGGGGGTTCAGGAGTGCGTGACGGAAGAAGAGCTTCGTGCGAAGCTCGATGCGTCCCAAAAGGATGCTCGTCCGCTTCGCGTCAAGCTGGGGATAGACGCGACCGGGCCTGAGATCCACCTCGGCTTTGCCGTACCTTTGCGCAAGCTGAGGGATTTCCAGGACCAAGGCCACACCGCGGTTCTCATAGTCGGAGACTTCACCGCGATGATAGGCGATCCTTCGGGCCAATCCAAGACACGTCCTCAGCTTACCCGGGAAGAGGTTGAGGCGAACATGGCCCGCTACGAACGTCAGCTTTTTCGCATACTCGATCCAGAACGTACCGAGATTCGCTACAACTCGGAGTGGAGCGAGGCTCTTGGTACACGAGGGGTGCTTGAACTGCTCGGCAAATACACGGTCTCCCAGATCCTTCAGCGCGAGGATTTTTCAAACAGGCTTGATGCGGGAGATCCTGTATTCATTCACGAGCTTTTGTATCCCATCTTCCAGGGCTACGACTCGGTGGCGGTAAAGGCCGACGTGGAGCTGGGGGGCTACGATCAGCGTCTGAATCTCCTTGTGGGACGCGAACTTCAGCGCTCCTTCGGCCAGCCTGCCCAGGTGATTATGATGATGCCGCTGCTTGAAGGGCTTTCAGGCGGGGCAAAGATGTCAAAGTCATACAACAACTACGTCGGGATCGAGGAGCCGCCGTCAGAGATGTTCGGCAAGCTCATGTCCATCCCGGACGACCTTATCGAACAGTACTTCGAGCTGGCCGCATGCGCGGATGAGGCAAAACTTCGAGGGATCCGCAGTCGCCTGCAATCAGGAGAAAACCCGCGCGATCTCAAGGCCGAGATGGCAAGGATGGTGGTTGCGCGCTATCACTTAGAGGATGCCGCGCGCGAGGCCGAACAGACCTTTAGTCGCGTCTTCTCCGAAGGTGGCGTGCCAGAGGAGATGCCTGAGATCAAAGTTGCTTCCGGAACCAAACTGGTGGACGTAATCGCTGCCAATGATCTAGCTTCGTCTAAGACTGACGCGAGACGTCTCATCAAGCAGGGTGCGGTAAGTCTGGATGGTGAGAAAGTCGAAGATATAGAACATACCCTCTTCCTTGATTCTCCGGTTGTCCTTAAGGTGGGCAAAAGGCGCTTTGCGAAATTACTGCCTGGAGGTCCTAAAATCGCGCTTTAAATCCCAGACCGATCTTTAATTCATAAGGTGGATTCTGTCATTGCGAGCAACCGTAGGTTGCGAAGCAATCTCATAGCACTGCATTGACAGAATTTTAAAAATAACCGTTATGAGATTACTCCCTTCGTTCGCCCTTCGGAGTTCCGTCCTTACGCCTTGGATAAATCCAAGCCAAAATAGAAATATCTCGTAGGGCCGACCTCAGGTCGGCCCGTTTTTTTTGCACCGAGTTCTTGGTTTGCATCTGTAAAAGAGATTTGTAGGGGCACGGCATGCCGTGCCCCTACCTTCTAAAATCGTAGAAATACTACCTTGTTCTCGTAACCCCCACCTTATCGCAATACTTCTCAATCTTGCATTTAGCACAGTAGGGCGACTGCGGTGTACACACATTCTGCCCGTAAATTACCAGTAGTCTATTTATTTCTATCCAATACCTCTTCGGTAGCTTTTTTCTCAAAGCCATTTCGGTCTGAAAAGGATCATTGGTCTCTACGTATCCCCAGCGGTTGGCGATGCGGTGCACGTGCGTATCCACGCATATCGCCGGTATGCCGAACGCGACGCTCAATACGAGGTTTGCCGACTTGCGGCCTATACCTGGCATTGAAAGCAGCTCCTGTATCGTCTGCGGCACCTTTGAGTTGAATTCGTCAACGAGCATCCGCGCCGTCGCCTTCAGGTTCCTTGCCTTTGTGTGGTAGAAGCCAACGGGAAAGATCAGCTCCTCGATTCGCCTCTCATCCATCGTTGCAATCGCCTGAGGGGTCGAGGCTTTCTCAAAAAGCCTTGCTACCGCCGAGCCGGTTGTCGAGTCTTTTGTCCTTGATGAAAGAAGCACCCCTACCAGAATGCGGAAGGGGTTTCTGCGGTTTTCCTTCTCCGCCAGTGGGGGATCGTACTTATCGGCGATTTCCCTCAGGACGCGGATGACGTTGGTAAGCTCGGAGGGATTCAATCTCTGATGGCGCGGCGGCGCAGTAGATTGATGCAGATCACCGGAATCAACGAGGCTGCAGCGATTACTATAAGGTGCATCCAGCCCAGGGGAACGGTTTTGAAGATTCCAGATACCGGGCCGAAGTAGATCACCGCTGCCTGAAGTCCCAGTGAGAGTCCGAACGCACCGTTAAGGAACAGATTACGCAAGGTCTGTTTTGAGAAGAGGAAGCTTTTACCAACCCTGAAGTTGAACGCGTGCAAGAGCTGGCTGAATACAAGGGTTGAGAAGGCGATGGTTCGGGCAAGATTGACGGTGTAGGCTTGGGCCTGTTCCTCACCCAACCGGGGGAGCCAGCCCGGAATCCAGTTGGGAAGGAGATACAGCGAGGCGGCGTAGGCTCCCAGCACCCCCACGGTCAATATCAGTCCCTGGAGTATGATGCCCAAAAGCCCCATCTGGGTGATGATGCCTTCTCCTAATTTACGCGGTGAGGCGCGCATCAAATCCCGGTTGGGTTTGTCAGATCCAAGGGCTAAAGCGGGCAGGCCGTCGGTTACCAGATTCACCCACAGGATCTGTATAGGTAAGAGAGGGAAGGGCATCCCCAGAAGCGAGGCTAAAAGCACGGTGAGCACCTCACTCACGTTGCACGACAGAAGGAAGTGGACGAACTTCTTTATGTTTGAAAAGATCAACCGTCCTTCCCTTACCGCGGAAACGATGGTGGCGAAGTTGTCGTCGGTTAGGACCATCTCAGACGCCTCCACCGCCACGTCGGTGCCGGTAATACCCATCGCCACCCCGATGTCAGCACGCTTCAGCGCCGGTGCATCGTTTACCCCGTCACCGGTCATGGCCACTACCTGGTCTCGGTACTTAAGCGCCTCAAGTATCTTCACCTTCTGTAGCGGGGAGATCCGTGCATATACCCCGATATCCTGCACCCGATCGTAGAGTTCCTCATCGCTCATCCGGGCCAGTTCCTCGCCTGAGAGTGCCTCTCCTTTAAGACCTACACGCTCGGCTACAGCCTGAGCGGTGGCCATGTGATCGCCAGTAATCATTGCCACGCGAATCCCTGCATCGAAGCACTCCTTGAGTGCAGCCGGCACCTCGGGACGTGGGGGATCGCTTTCCGCTGCCAACCCCAAAAACTCCATATCCTCCTCAAGGGTTTCATCTGCAGTTATCTGCGAGGCGTCTTTTTTGGCAAAGCCGAGTAAGCGGAACCCCTGTTGTGAAAGTTCATTACAGCGTCTGTACCAATTCTTCCTTTGTTTCTCATCCAGATTGGCCGACCGCTTTATTATATTTTCAGGCGCGCCCTTGGTCATTGACACGAATCCGTTGGCAGAGCGATGCAGGGTGGTCATCATCTTGCGCTCCGAGTCGAATGCAAGCTCATCCACCCTGGCACAGGATTGACGCATCTGTTCCAAAACAAGCCCACTCTCTTCTGCAAAACGCACCAGCGCGGTCTCGGTCGGATCACCTACCAACTTGTCTTCGCCTGATCGTTGGGTGTCGTTGCATAAAAGCATCGCCGCAAGCAGTCCTCGTTCATCTTCCTGATGCAGGGGGATTATTTTTTCTACCCTCATGCGGTTCTCGGTGATGGTGCCGGTTTTGTCTGTGCAGATAAAGCTTGTTGATCCGAGGGTTTCTACCGCATGAAGTCGGCGCACGATAGCGCGGCGTTCGGCCATGCGTCTTACCCCTAATGCCAGCGAGATGGTAACCGCAGCAGGCAGCCCTTCAGGGATTGCTGCCACAGCCAGGCTGATGGCCACAAGCAGAGGGGTAAGCCAGTTGCTTTCTGCGCCTTGCTTGAACAACTCGACCAGGAACACCACTGCGCAGGTACCCAGGACTATGAACAGTATCTTGTTGCCTAGCTTGCGCAGGTCTTTCTGAAGCGGGGTCTCTTCCTTCTTTGCAGAAAGCGAGGAGGCCACCTTTCCCATCTCGGTGCCCTTACCGGTTGCGGTCACCACAAACGCCCCACGTCCCTTGACCACGCTGGTTCCCAAAAAGGTCATGTTGCGCTTCTCACCCAGAAGACGCGTTTGGGCCTCAAGTGGCGCTACCTGCTTGTCTACCGCGACCGATTCGCCGGTTAGACTGGATTCATCCACAAGGATGTGTTTTGCATCTATCAGACGACCGTCTGCAGGCACCTTATCACCTGCGGCAAGCAGCACAACGTCGCCTGGAACTAACTCCTCGGTATCAATCTCTTTTATACTTCCTTCCCGCATCACCCGGCAGCGCGGGCTTGCCAGTTTCTTTAAGGCCGCCAGGGTTCTGTCGGCGCGGTACTCCTGAACGAAACCTAAGACAGCGTTCAGGATAAGGATTACGCCGATGGCCGCAGCGTCGAGCCATTCGCCCAAAATCACGCCGGACACGAAAAGCGCCGCTACCAGGATGAGAATGATAGGGTCAATGAACTGGGAGGCGAACATCGCAAGTGGATTCGGTCTCTTGTCTTCGACCCAGCGGTTCGGTCCGTACCCCTTAAGCCGCTTTTTGGCTTCTTCGACTGTAAGGCCAGAAGCAAGGTCGGTTTCAAGTATCTTGCCGATTTCTCCTGGTGTGCGGCGGGTCCAGTCTGTCGAGTCGGATACTATTCTTTCGACGCTTCCTCCTGTGGCGGTAGGATATGCAGCTCGTGGACGGTTCCAAGGAGTCCCTCAAGATCGTCGAACACCGGCAGGTGATAGGTACCCACGCAGATGAATATGTGTCGCGCTTGACTTATCTGTGGTATTTTTTCCATTACCCTTTCACGGCTCAGTACGTTGGCTGTATCTATCATGTCATTGCGGATCTGTGCGTACACCCGTCGAGCAACAGCCAGGTTCAGGGGATGGGCGAGGAAAGTGGTGTCGTATTCAACAAGCAGGTTTTCTATAGAGTCCGCGGGGAATGAACTGTAGGAGGCAATTGTATTCACGTAGTGTGCGCGGGTTTTCTCGCTTAATGAATGGAGCGATTCCTTGTTGGGAAAGATGCTGTTGAGGACGGCAAAGTGGATGTCCTTCAAGGTTAGCAGGGGATGGGTTCCGGAGATGAGCCTCTGGGTTACTTCTTCCCCCAGAAGCGAAACTATAGGGTCAACCGTAGATATGTTTAGTTCTTTGGCAACCCCGGCGAAGAAGTAAAGTTCAGGCAGCACGGGATCTTTGTTCTTGCAGCCCTCCACAAGGAAAACCCACTCATCGGGATTTTGAATAAAAGGCAGCACGTTGCGCAGGAAACGGATAATAGCCAGCCTGGACTCGTGACGGACGCCCAAGATATGAATGATGTGGTCTCCTACCGTGTCCGTACGTTCCTCTATTTTATCCTTCGGATAATCGTAGTCTTCAAAGCGTTCCATTGCATTACGGTAAACCTGGGCAAGGTTTGTGCCTTTTTGCTCATCGTAGTCTAAGAGTATATCAAAGGTGCTGATCTCGGTCTTGGGCGTTGTAGGTCGTCGACAGCTGAAGTTGGTCAGCAGCAGCAGGATAGTGATTACGAGCTCCGCTATCGTTCGCTTGCCCTTTATCATCGCCTAAGATTATTCAGGGTTTGCCGATTGTCAACCCGACTATGCTCCTTTTCTCCTTCGGAGAAAAGATCGCAGGAATTAGGTTCGTCTTTCCCTAAAGTCTTCATTACCCCTGAATGGGAAGGATCTGAGATGGAATATGTAGAGATCAGCCTGACTTTGATCTTCTTTTAATTGCGATCTTTTAGCCATAGGCTAAAAGGAGCATGGTGGGTTGACTGAATAATTTCACTGGGGATAATGTATAGATGGTAGATATGAACACCGCCGATGCGGAGGCGATCTCCCTTACCGTTGCCGGAGATAAAGAAGCCTTCGCAGTAATCGTGGCAAGATACACTGAAAGGGCTTACCGAATGGCTTTATACATCTTAGGTTCGGAACAGGACGCGATGGATTTATCCCAGGACGCGTTCATCCGCGCATACCGGAATCTTAAAAGGTTCGACGTCTCCCGTCCATTCTTTCCATGGTTTGCCACGATTCTACGCAACCTGTGCTACAACTTCCTGCGTCGCCGTAAACGGAAACAGGCCTACAACATCGAGGACTTCCAGATCGCAGCGCCCTCCTTGCCCTCCTCCGCGCCCTCCTCACCCTCCTCAGGAATCACCGTCGAGACTAAGATCGCTCTTAATCGTGCACTTTCCGAGCTTTCGCCGCAAGACAGAGAGATAATCGGAAAGTTCTACTTTGAGCGACTCTCCTACCGCGAGATCGCAACCGAGCTGGGTATTCCAATCGGTACGGTTATGTCCAGGCTCTATTACGCGCGCAGGCACCTGAAGGATCGTATGTTAAAGGGAGATAGATGACTCACGAGCGCTTCAAGCATCTGTTGCTGCGGGTGGTTGATGGGGTGGCCTCGGATACTGAGCGCGAGGAGTTCACAAACCACATCCGCTCCTGCGAGGAGTGCCGCCGAGAGTACGGAGAGTTCAAAAACCTGGAGGAGTTTATGTCTGTCGTCAAGTTAAAAGATTTATCGGAGGACGCGCGTTCAGCCTACTGGCACTCGCTCTACAACCGGCTTGAACGAGGTATAGGCTGGATTCTTTTGTCCCTGGGCGCGATCCTCTTGCTGGGGTTCGGTGGGTTCATGCTGATCCGTGAGTTTATCACCGATTCCACAGTTTCGGTCGTCCTCAAGATCGGTGTGTGCGTGCTTCTGGCCGGTTTCATCGTTCTTTTGGTAAGCGTTCTAAAAGAGCGATTGTTTGTTCGAAAATACGACAAGTACTCGAAAGAGGTGAAGTTATGATTATCGCAACAACTAACGAGGTCCCAGGGTACCGGGTAAAAGAGAATCTGGGGATAGTTAAGGGCAACACTGTTCGCGCCCGGCACTTCGGGCACGATTTCATGGCCAGTCTGAGGAACCTGGTCGGCGGGGAGATCACAGACTATACCAAACTCCTGGCCGAGTCCCGCGAGCAGTCGCTGGACCGTATGATCGAGCGAGCCTCCGAACTCGGGGCCGATGCTATCATCGGCATCCGGTTCATGACCTCTTCGGTTATGCAGGGCGCTGCCGAGCTCCTGACCTACGGCACCGCGGTGAAGCTGGAGAAGCTGGAACGACACTAATCGCCTGATCTGGGATAGAATACGTAAGGGCCGACGTTGAGGTTATTAAACGTTCTCTTCGCGTAAGGTCGGCCCGTTGATGTGAATTATTGCGGGTTGGTCTAAAGACAGGTCCCTACTTCTTGAAATCCGTTACGTGATCTTTACTGCTGCCTTTCCAAAACGGCGTTTACATTCTCCTGGTCCAATTCGTACCAAGCTCCAGTGGCGGCATCTACGACAATAGGTATGAGGCCACCGAGGACATCTAGGATAACCCACCCCACGCCAACATGGTTGGTGATAGTGAAGGTTTTGGTTTCGTAGCCTTCTTTTTTGAATTCGATGTTGTAGACCCTTTTGGATTCAAGTTTCAGCTTTACGGGAGTGGTGCCCATTAGATTTCCATTGACATAGACTTTAACCCCATGAGGATCAGAACTGAAATAAACCGGGCTCGATGTGCCCTTAAAAATAGTGGCACATGAGGTAAGCAAGCCAGAAGAAATTGCTATTGAGAGTATGATGAGCGTTGAAACGAACTTCTTCATATCGCCTCCTCGCGTATGTTTGAAGTTTAACACATTATTATATTAAGGGGAAGTACTTTGTCAAGCCATTTTAGTTTGATTTGGAGGAGAAGCAAGGGTATTACAGAACCCTAACCCTCTCCCTCTGGGAGAGGGGACAATCCCACCTCCACATTCAAAAGGGGGAGCTGAGAGAAGTTCCCCTTATTAAGGGGGATACAGGGGGATCACCTCCTTTATCAAGGAGGAGGAAAATTCCCCCTCCCTGGTGGATGGGGACAAAGGGGGCGGGGGTTAAGCGATTACAACCGGCCTCCGCCGTTGTGCAGATACGCCTCTTAGAGAGGGGTTGATCTAGTTTTGAAGTACAATTTACTCAGTAGGCTGCTGGCTAAAGGGCACGAGTAGGGTTCTCTGACGTTCTCTGAACGTCTTGCCCTCCCACTGGTTCTTGTAGGTCTTCATGGCTATGGTATCTGCTTTGGGGTCGCCAGAGGATTTTTCGATCGTCACCTTAGCCAGCTGACCGGTGGAGTCGATCATCACCCGAAGCGTACCTGACTTGGGGGCAAGCTGAGCGGCAAAGACCTCCGCTTCCTCAAGATAGGGTTCGGCTGTCTTAGCCGCGGCGGCGGGTTTTGCTTTCTCCTCATCCTTCAAGAATGTCCTTTCCGTCCTTGAGGGCTCGGTGGGTGGCTTCTGTTCCTTTGCAGCCGCTCCCGCACCTTTCGCTGCCTTATCGGCTTCAGCTGTCATTCCGGCGAGGGGTAATTTTCTGCCTGTTTCAACGGGTTCTGCCCCCAGTATCTCATCGGTAGAGACTAACTTCTTATCCCTCAACTCAATCTTCTGGGCCTCCGGCTCTTCCTCAAACCTTTTGAAGCTCACGTTTGATTTCTGTGGCGGTGCGGTGATTTCTGCGATTTCTTCTTCCGTGAACTTCGCAGGCGCTCGTTTAAGAAGGGGTATGCTTATGACTATGGCAAGGAACACGGCCACAGCTGCGGATAGGTAAGGAATCAGCCTGAATTCCAGCGGTCGCGGGCGGCGAGGGCGAATTATGGGTTCGTGGTGAGCGACGATCCTCCGGGTGACCCGGTGCGTGAAGCTGTGCCAGTAGTGTGTTCCGGGGTCCGGTACCTTTTCGGCCTCGCCGTCAATGATAAGCTCGTCCAGAGCCTTAAGTTCAGCCAGCTTTGCCTGGCATTTCGGACATTTCTCAAGATGACGCTCTACGGCTTCGCGCTCTTTTGCCGAAAGCTCCCCGTCATGATAGGCTTGAAGAAATTCTTCTATCTCCTTGCAGTTCATAGCAATTCCTTGAGTTCCTCTTTCACTGCCTGGCGTGCACGTGCAAGGCGCGACATCACCGTACCTATTGGGATGGCAAGCACCTGGGCGATCTGGGAGTAAGGCCAGTCTTCATAAACCCGTAACACAAGTACTTGTCGTAACTTAAGGGGCAATTTTGCAATGGCGGCATGGACCTTGCGCCGGGTCTCGACCTGTTCAAAGACACTCACCGGGTTATTAGCAGAGGGCTTGCGCTCAAGATCGGCGTCCACCATCGGCAGGCGGCGCTTCTTGAGGTGGTTGAGCGTCAGATTGATCGCGATGCGGTACATCCAGGGGCTGAAGGGATAACGCAGATCGAAGCGATCTATGGCCCGAAACGCCCGGATAAACGCCTCCTGGGCCAGATCGTCGGCCTCGGTATGATTTCTTACGAATCTGTAGATCACTGTATACACCCTTCTTTGATAACGCTCGACCAGTTTGCCGAATGCATCGGTGTTCCCGTTCTTTGCTTCGGCTAAGAGTTTCTTTTCATCATCAGGCGGTTGTGTTGGTTCTGCCTGTGGCTTTGTCTCTTCATCTTTTAATACAGGCTGAGGCATGTTTTATTCCCTTAAGTGCCGAGGAAGCGGCGCACGTCGGCGTCCATTTCTCGTAGCTCTCTTCCCATCCGTAGGACGTGGTGAGGTAAGGTTCCTTCAAGCTCGAACTTATCCTTCATCTTGGTGTATATCTCCCAGGTGGCGTCGGACTGTTTATCGCTCTCCTTGCGCTGCTCGATCCAGCCCTTCACCTTCTCATCCGAAGCCTCGCATCTGATGAAATGAACCTCGGCTTCCAGCTTCTCTCCTGTCTCTTTAAGCTCAGCACGCTCCTTTTGTCTGCCGTAGGTGGCGTCTATTATAAGTGACTGGTTTTGTGCGAGATAGGTTCGGGCCTTGCCCTTGAGAGTCTCGTAGACCCGCCTGCTCATCTCAGGTGAGTATAAATCCTTGCCGAAGGATGCGTAGTGATGTTCGTCAAGTGATAGGCCGGCCAGAACCCTGCGAATAAGATCGGATCGGATATGCACCGCGTTCGACCAGTTCCGGGTTCTTGACGCCATGAGCGATTTGCCGGTGCCCGGGAGCCCGTAAAACACGATAAGCTGAGGCTTAGCAAAGAGGGTGGAGGCGTAAAGCTTAGCCAGGTCAAAGTAGGCACTGGCTCTTTTTTTGATCGTTTCAGGATCGGGCGGATTCTGATTCAACTGGAACCCGATCACCTTGCCTCTTACGTATGCCCGGTAGCAGCGGAAGAAGTTGTGGAAGCGCAAAAGCTCGTAGTCCCCGGTTTCATCAAGGTAACGATCCAAAAAGAAATCAGAAAGATTACGTTTGCCGTGAAAGTCTAAATCCATGGTCATGAACGCAAGGTCTGCCGCTGTATCCGAGCAGGCGAAGCGCAGGTTGAACTCTATCCTATCAAAGATATGTATCTTACCTTCATGCACGAAGATATTTCCCGAGTGCAGGTCGCCGTGGCAGTATCTTATATGACCTTCCTGCTCCCGCTTGCGGATTTTTTTCTCATTCTCGATTAAGAAACGTTCGATCTTCTGCTTTATGAAATCGAAATCCTGGGCTGATATTGTAACACCCTTCACATCCTCTGTCTGGGAAAAGTTTTCCTCCCAGTTGAAGCGTACCGAATCAAGCGAACCCTCCTTGGTTATCTCATCTGACGTTCTTGCTTTCTTATGGAATTTTGCGGTCTCTTTTGCCAGCTTGTCAATCACCCCGTAGCCGATCTTGTTCTCGGCAAGCAGGTGACTCATCATTGCTTCCTGGGGGAGTTCTTTCATAACTACGGCATACTCTACGACTTCCCCGTTTCCACCCAACTTAAGATTGTCTTTTTCATCCAGGGTGATGGGTTCAACCCCCAGATAGAGATCGGAAAGCTCGCTGTTAAGTTCGATCTCCCTTTCGCAGAATCGTTTGCGTTTCTCTAATGTAGAGAAATCAAGGAACCCGAAGTTTACCGGTTTTTTTATCTTATAGGCGCGTTTTCCGGTCAAAAACACCCATGCGGTGTGAGTTTCCGCACGTCTTACGGTTTTTACCTCGTGTGAGTAGAATTCCGGATTACTGAATGCGGCAAGTATCTTTTTTTCCAAAGATTACCCCTCTTATTTGAGAAGGCGTCCGATCTGGGTTGCGGTCTGCTTAAGGTATTCTTTTGTATTAGCGAGTGCGTTTTTTCGATCGATGGGGCCAGGCTGGATGGATATGGCGGTGGTTCTGCGGTCGCGCGGCGCTATCTGGACCATTATCTCCCCGCAGAGCAGTATGAGTTTACTGTGGGGGAGTTTGCGCAAGGCGCCTACCACCTTATATGACAGGCTTTGCTTGTCAAGCCGGCCTTCCCCTGAGATAATTATATCTTCTTTCTTTAGCTTGTCACGCAGTCCTGAAAGCCTGAGCATGTAATCGGCCCCGCTCATCAGCTTGCATCCTGCAAGTGCGGCGAAACCGAGCGCTATTCCCCCGGCCGCCCCCATGCCCCTGCGGTGATCCAGCCTCTGGGCTATTGTGAGTTCGGTCACCTCGGCGTAGCGCTGCAGGCTGAGTTCAAGCGCCGTAAGCTCTTTTTGGCCGGCACCCTTCTGAGGGGCATAGGTTAAGGCTCCATAAGGGCCGAGAAGGGGATTGTCGACGTCCCAGAGTATCAACACCTGTTTTCTGACCCTCGGGTCTATGCCGGATAGGTCTATTCTTTCAAGGCCGGCAAGTTCAGCAGGTCCAGGATCCAGTGGGTTGTCTTTTGAATCCAGGAAGCGAACGCCTAAAACCCCCAACGCATCCCTGCCTCCGTCAACCGTGGCGCTTCCTCCCAGCCCGACGACAACCTCTTCCATGTCCTTATCGAGCAGTGCAAGTATAGCCTCGCCCAGCCCCTTCGAGGTGGCTTTAAGTGGGTCGCGGTTTTTATCCTCCAGCAGCCTGAGTCCCAGGATGGAGGCCGATTCGATAAAGGCCTGTCTGCCTGAGATAAGCGCTGAGGTTTTGATCCGCTCGCCTGCAGGGCCGGTTACTTTAAGTGTTACGTTCCTCAAGCGTCGGCCCTTGAAGTAGTACGAGATGCATTCAAGGAATCCGTCGCCGCCGTCTGAGAGTGGGTAGATTTCGATCTTTTTGTTCTTCAGACTGCTTTTCAGGCCTGCGGCTATGGCGCGTGCCGCAGCGACAGGTCCCAAAGCCTCCTTGAATGCTGTTGGTGCTACGATTATCATCTTGACCCTCCCGTCAGGTTGAATTCCTCCAGCAATCTTGCGATGGCGCGTTTGAGGCTGCGCGCGCGCAAAAAGAACGTCAGTTTGAGTTGGGAGGTGGTGAATGCCTCTATGTGTACGTTTTCTGTGCGCAGGACCTCGAATGCGCGTCTTGTGATGACCGCATCCTGCCCTGCACCTGGACCTACAAGCGAGACCTCGCTTATCTGTTTCATAACGGATAGTCTTGCCGCACCGGTCTCATTAGTGAATTCGTTTAATATCCTCTCGGTCAGAGTGGCGTTTTCCTTCGATACGATGAAGGCGAGGTCGAAGGCTTCTGCCTGGGGATGACCATGCGAGTAGAATAAGATACGCACCCCGGCATCAGCCAGACGAGCGACCGCCTGAGTCATCACCATAGGATTCTTGGGCACATCCTTGACCGTGAACCGCACAAGGTCTTTCATATGAGTCGCCGCTCTGACGAAACGGTCCTCAAGCTCCTCAAGTTCGCCCACCTCTGTGCCCTTCTTTTTGGGATTTAAGCTGGAGCGTACCTCGAGCGGCACCTTGTAGCGCATGGCCAGGGCCGCGGCACGTGGATGAAGAACCCTTGCACCGTAGTCGGCCAGCTCCACCAGTTCCTGATAGCTTATCTTGCTGATGCACGCGGAGTTGGGAAAGAGCTTTGGATCGGCGGCGCAAAGGCCCTTTACCGTCTTGTAGAACTCGCAGCGATCCGCCTGCAGGAATCTTGCAATGGCAACAGCGGTTGTATCCGATCCGCCCCGACCAAGGGTCGTTACCTCCTTGCCCTCCGCGCTCACGCCCTGGAATCCGGCGACGATGGGGATCTCGCCTCGATCAAGTGTTTCCCTCAACCGACGGCCACGCACGAACAGTATGCGCGCGTCGTTGTGGCTCTCGTCGGTGTGTATACCTACCTGGGAACCGGTAAACGAGCGGGCCTTGATCCCTTGTTCGGCAAGCGCCATGGCCAAAAGGCTCATCGTGATGCGCTCGCCGGCGGTAAGAAGCATGTCAAGCTCTCTGCCATTGGGTTTTGAAACCACCGATCGTGCCAGTGCGTTAAGCTCATCGGTCTTAGTGCCCATTGCCGAGACCACTACCACCAGCTTGTCCTTTCTCGCTCTTTCTGTAAGATAGCCGGCCACCCTTTTGATGTGACGCACGGTGGCGAGCGAGCGACCGCCGAACTTGGTTACTATCAGAGCCATTTCCCTAACCGATCCACAGCCTCTTCGATTTGAGCGCGGTCGAGTGTCAATGAAAAGCGAACGTAGCCCTCGCCTGCCTCGCCGAAACCTATGCCGGGCGTCACAAGGACGCCGGTCTCAGCAAGCATCTTCTTGGCAAACTCCATTGACGACAATCCTTGTTTAGGCACCCTTGCCCATACGTAGAATGTGGCCTTGGGAGAAGGGATAACCCAGCCCAGCTGGTTGAGTCCTGCAAGCAAGACGCCTCTGCGCAATTTGTAAAGCGCTCGTATCTCTTTCCCGACTTCGCCTGTCAGCTCAAGGGCGGTCTGAGCCGCACGCTGGATCGCTACAAACACCCCGGAGTCGGTGTTCTGCTTGATCTTTAATAGGGCGGCGATCATCCGTGCATTTCCGACAGCAAACCCGATCCGCCAGCCGGTCATATTGAAGGTCTTGGAAAAGGAACCAAACTCCACCGCGCACTCCTTGGCTCCCGGCACGGCAAGTACACTGGTTGGTTTCTCGTCGAAGTAAATCTCGGAGTAGGTGTTGTCATTCGCAAGCCACATGTTGTGAGAGCGTGCAAACTGTACCGCCTCGGCAAGATGGATAGGCGGAGCCAGGACTGCCGTAGGGTTTGAGGGATAGTTGAGGATTAGTAGTTTGGTCTTATGGGTGGCTCTGAGCCGTGGTATATCCATAAAGAAGTGATTTTCCTCAACAAGAAGGGCAGGGACAGGTGTTCCTCCTGCTAGAAAGATCTGGTTGCGGTAGACCGGGTATGATGGGTCGGGATAGAGGACCTCCTCGCCCGGATCAACAAGCGCCCAGATAAGATGGCCTACACCCTCCTTTGATCCGATGAGCACACAGACCTCGGTCTGGGGGTCTAGCTCCACCCCAAAGCGAGCCTTGTACCAGGAGGCGATGTCACGTCGCAGGCTCAGCGTTCCCTCATAGCTGGGATAGCGGTGGGTGGATGGATCACTTGCCGCGCGCGCCAGAGCATTAACGATCTCAGGATGGGTAGGCTGATCAGGATCGCCCACACCGAAGTCTATCACCCCTTCGCCGTAGGCTGCCTTGGCCTTATCAAGTTCTGCAAAGAGGTAGGGGGGAAGCAGGTCCAGACGCTTGGCGTGTTCTTTCAATCTTCCTCCAGGAGGTCGGCGAATTGGTAGAATCCCTTCGGTTTATGTGCAATAAATCTTATCGCCTGGAGTGTCCCTTTGGCGAACGCTAACCGGCTTGAAGCCCGGTGGGTTAGCTCCAGCCGTTCCCCTTCGGTCGCGAAGTAAAGGGTATGCTCTCCAGCAACGTCGCCTCCGCGCAGGGCAAGGACGGCCAGTTCGTCCGGGGCACGCTCCCCGGTATGTCCTTCACGGCCATAGATGGTTTTCGTGATCTTCCTGTTATCCTTTACGATCTCTGCAAGCTTCTTTGCGGTGCCTGAGGGCGCGTCCTTCTTATACCGGTGGTGCATCTCTACTATCTCAACGTCGCAGTCGGGCAGCGCCCTTGTTGCTTCTGCGGCAAGCTTGAACATAAGGTTCACGCCTACAGACATGTTCGGCGCCCACAGGATAGCGCGTTCCTCGGCGTTCTCCTTCAGTTTATCGAACTCCGCATCGGATAGCCCGGTCGTACCCGAGACAAGGGGTATGCTGGAGCCTTTCATCCCTTCAAGTATCTCAAGAAGACCCGAAGGCGATGTAAACTCCACCACCACGTCGGCCTCCTTCAGTAAACTTCCTAGATCCGCCGTTATTCGGGCTCCGTATCTGGATTTTCCGATATCCGAATGATCGGGCCTCTCTACTATCCCTGCAAGCTCCATATCCTCTGCCTCTGCAACCAGCCTTGCCACCCTACCTGCCATCCGACCGCAGCCGCCTGCAACTATTACACGAATCATACCGCCAGACCGTAGTCAAGCATCGCCTGGCGAAGCTTTGCCAGATTCTCCTCGGATACCGGCGCCAAAGGCAGACGCACCTCGCCTGAGTTGATGCCCATAAGACCGGTTGCAGCCTTCACAGGACCGGGATTGGTTTCCGCAAACAAAACCTTCATGAGCGGGAAGAGTTTTTGATGTACGGTCAGCGCAGCCTCGAACTCACCCTGTTCGAAGAAGCGCACCATGTTCGCGGTATCGTAGGGAGCGACGTTGGATACCACCGAGACAACACCCTTGCCGCCCACGGCCATGATGGGCAGGGTCAAGCTGTCGTCGCCTGAAAGCACCGCGACCTTGTCCACGCAGCGCCGCACTATGTCCGTGGACTGATCAACGCTGCCCGACGCCTCCTTCACCGCCACTATCTTATCGTATTTTTCAGCAATCCGCTGGACGGTCGCAGGGAGTATATTCCCGCCGGTTCTCGATGGAACGTTGTAGATAACTATGGGCAGATCGGTCTGTTCGCAGATCTCGGCATAGTGACGATACAGGCCTTCCTGAGTAGGTTTGTTGTAGTATGGTGTGACCACGAGTGCCGCGTCAGCGCCAAGCTCTTTAACTTTTTTCACCCTCTTGATCGTCTTTTCAGTGGAGTTGGTGCCTGCGCCTGCCAGCACTGGTACCTTGCGTTCGGCTTGGCTGGCGATCTTGGCCACGGTTGATATCACCTGATTCTGTTCGTCTTCTGTAAGCGCCGGGGTTTCGCCGGTTGTGCCGCAGGCCAGAAGCCCGTCTATGCCCTGTTCTATCTGCCAGCGGACGTGTTTCTCCAGCGCCTCAATATCCAGCCCGCCGTTTCGAAACGGCGTTACGAGAGCGGTTATTGCGCCTCGGAACATTTCGCCTCCTTGGTAGGTAACTATACTCCATTTGACGGGAAAATCAAGATATTTTACACCCCAAAGTGTAACTTCGTTCCACTTTGGGGACCCCGAAGAATGCTCCTTTTCTCTGTACAGAGAAAAGATCGCAGAGGGGACCTCGAGACTGTATTCTGTCATCGTGAGGGAGCCGCAGGCGACCGTGGCGATCTCATAGCAGATACCTTTGATCTCTGTGGTGATTTCTTTCAGTCCGCGCTGTGATTCTGCGCAAGATAGACAGGAATGTCTGTTGCGCATCCAAGTGGTCTCAATGAGGGACAAGTAAGGGTCGACCTTGCGTCTCACCGCAGGCAACGAGATCGGACTAACCTCAGCCACTTAACGGTTTCGTGTTTTGAGGTGCGAAGCTATCCTGTGCAGCGGCCCTCCTTTTCTTTCGCCTGGCACTCGTCGCAGAGTTCGCCGTAGGTAGGTTTTATGTAGGTTACATTTACGTTTAAGCCCGTCGGATAATTAGAGCAATTAGTACACCAGTGCCATGTGTCGCTGTCTTTTCTTTTTACGTACCTCGGCATCGTACCCTCCTTTGGACTTATTCGTCCAGGTTGACATTTGTGAAAGGAATGGGATTGGCCTGATTCTTTTTTGCACTCTCTATACATCTCATTGCTTTATTGTATTGAACTTTTTAGAAATGCCAAATCCTTTACGTATCATCAGGTATGTGTTAGTTTATTCTTAAAGATTTACTTCGGTGTGCAGACGGCGAAGCAGGCGGGGCCAGTCTATCTGCCTGATCTAAACACCCCCATACTCAAAGAAGGTCTTGGCGAGCCGGTTTAACAGTAGTATCAATAAAAGAGCAAGACTCGACACCACACTTGACATCCTGATCAAGGCTCATATACTTTGCCCATGACCTACGGGATTGATATTTCTGAGGAGGAAATCCGTTGGGTTCGCCTGCCTAAAGGAGAGAACCCGGCGGTTTGCGGTCGTATCCTGCTTGAGGATAATGACCGCTCGCCAAGGCGGATCAGGCAGGTGCTTAAGGAGTTCTTCTCCCGGGAAAGGGTGTCCCGCTTTGTGTTTCCCTTGTGCGGTCAGGGAGTGCGCGCCAGGGTTTTTGCCTCCGACAAGGTGGACATCTCCGAGCTCGAAGATAACGTGGCCTGGGAGGCAAAGTTCATGCTTGAGTATAACAGGCACCGCGATGTCTTGAGCTTCGACCCTTTGCGCAGCGTGGGCAGCCAGACCTGGATTGTTGCAGTGGCGGCTCCGCTTGAGGTGATCCAGCGTAAAAGCGGGCTCTTCCCCAAAAACCCTACCCATATCGAGACCGCGTTGACTGCGCTTGCGAACGCGGTGCTTCACTCCAAGTGGGGAGAGAAGGATATTATTATCCTGCATCTTGACCGTAGCAGAGGTTTCCTTGTTGTTGTAAGTCACGGCAATCCGATCCTTATGCAGGAGATCCCTCGGGTAAATCTGAAAGAGGCAAGGCTTAGCGAGGAGGTTTTGAGCTTCTGGTATGATGAGCTTAAGGTCAGGCGCAACTTCCTTCCCCAGGACAAACGCAGGCTGGATCACTTCCTCTTGTCCGGTGAGGCGGCACTTGTGCCTGAGAACGCCCGGGCCCTTGGTGAGTGCATTGATCTGACGGGCGAGGTGTTTGATCCATTCGACGGCGTCCAGATCGAATGCAAAGCCGGGGAAGGGGTGCTATTTCCCTTGGCCTATGCCTGTGCTTTGAGGGGGGAGTGATGATACAGATTGATCTTGCGGTCAGGCGTCACCCGGAGAAGCTTACCTCATTACAGTTCCTACTGCTTTTTCTGGGGATCCTGCTTGGGACCTCGCTTATCGTTGGCATTGGTCTTATTCTTCAGTGGAATTCCCTCAATAACCTGGCGGATGAGATTGGTGAGTTTGGGGTGAAACGCGATTCTCTAGAGACCCTGGAGGCTGAGATCATCCGGTATAAGGATCTTAAAGATAGTCATAGTGAGCTTATGCTTGTCATGGAGGACGCTCGCAAGGATACGGAGAGGCGTCTGGATATCCTAAGACTCCTGCGCACCGAACTTGAACCGGGCATGAAGTTTCTCTCCTGTCGTATAGGGTCTGACAGCGTTATCACCAGATGTCTTAGTCCATCCAACGTCAAAGTGGCTCGTTACTTAGAAGAACTCTCACGAAGCGGTTTATTGAGGGTTATTGAAAGCGAACCGCAGGGGATCAAACAAGGCCTGATTGAGCATCGGGTGCTGCTGAAGATACAATGAAGGCACTTATAAGCACTATCTTTGGGGTTCTCGTTGCCCTGGTGATTGCCGGAGGTGCGTATATTGGACTCCGAAACCGAAGGCAGCACCTGGATTTTCTTGAGGAACGCCGGGCCCTTGTGACTGAGGTTGAAGAGCTTGAGGGCAAGGCAACCGGTTGGAATGGTTTGCCGGAGGACTTTTCAAGGATCGAGTCGGAACTCGACAGTATGCGAGGGATCGTTTCCGTGATCCAGACCCAGCTTTCCGAGCGTCTCGCTGCCCGTGGTTCACTCTCGCGGACGCCCAAGCTTGAGCTCGGCGAACCGCAGGATACCGCCGGATGGCGGGCCTATCCCTTCTCACTCATCCTTGAAGGGCGTCCTGAGGCGGTTGATTCCTCCATGAGAGCGCTTCAGGATGACTTGCCGTTCATGCATCTTCAGCGCCTGGATGCTACCCTGATCTCATCCCGGCGTCTCAAGCTCGAGATAACCGGTTCGGTACGCTTTCCGCCTGACCCGCAACACCGCAACACCGTAACACCCGTAACACCCATAACACCCGTAACACCCATAACACCGCGGCACTAATCTGTCTACGGCAGGTTTTAAGAGTTCTTCTGAAACTCCACCGACTTGTTCTGAAGGAGATTTATGAATCTTCGTGAGATAGTTGCGCGGCTGCGCAGCCAGTGTCCATGGGACCGCAAGCAGACCCTTTCCTCCATAAGGCATCTCTATATTGAGGAAGCCCACGAGCTTTCGGAGGCGCTTGAGTCAGGGGACGGAGCAAAGATCGAGGAGGAACTGGGCGATCTTTTATACATCGTTTTGATGGGGATCGAGATTGCCAGGGATGTCGGTCTTACCGACTATGAAAAGGTACAGGAGAGGGCGGCTGAAAAACTTATCCGTCGTCACCCACACGTGTTCGGGGAAACGAAGGTCGAGGGTGAAGCGGAAGTTCTTGCCAACTGGGAGCGCATCAAGGAAGCGGAAAAGAGTGGAAAGGCGGGATTCTTCGAAGGGGTTCCCAAGTCCTTGCCCGCCCTCATGCGCGCCCAGATGATGCAGGAGCGCGCCGCGCGGGTGGGGTTCGACTGGGAGAGCACTCAGGGTCCCTTGGCCAAGGTCAGAGAAGAAACCCAAGAGTTAACCGAACACATCGGCAAGGAAACAGACGATCTTGAGCGCGAGCTTGGTGACATACTCTTTTCAGTAGTGAACCTTGCCCGGCACATCGGGGTTCGCGCAGAGGAGGCGCTTGAGCGTTCAAATGCCAAGTTCCAGCGCCGGTTCGAGGAGGTGCGCCGTCTAGCTAAAGAGAGGGGTTTTGATATGACCAAGATGGGAATCGAGGAGCTGGATAAGCTGTGGGACGAGATCAAGGCCGAGGAGAAGGGAAATTTTTAACCACAGATGACACAGATTTTCACAGATTGTAGGGGTAAGGCAGAGCCTGCCCCTTGGGATGCTAACTTTACTGCATCCCATAGGGTACGCCTTGCCCTCTTTTTTATCCGCAGATTGAAACTCGTTTCACTCGTTTCCCTTCGGTAGAACTCCTTACAGTCGTTTTCCTTCGGATACGTAGATTAGGTATTATCTCACCCTCACCCTGTCCCCTCCCGTCGAGGGATGGGTAACTATTACCCCACGCCGTTACTACGTAACGCCGCGCGGACCCCTAGGACAGTTCTATACTGCGATCTTTTTACCGCTAGGTAAAAAGGAGCATATAATTTCCTTCCACTTGATTGGGGAGGGTAGGGGGGGGTGTCATTGCGAGGAGCGAAGCGACGAAGCAATCTCATAGGTAACATAGGGTATGCCATGCCTCTACAAATGGTATAATAATAAATAAACGGACTAGAAAACCCATTCTACACGTGATTTTTTGCGATCTCTTTAACCTCCGGCTAAAAAGGAACACGATGGGATGAAGCGAAGTCTCAAAAACGCAAACAGATATAAGAGACCTACCACGATCCACGTCTGATACTCGCGTAGCGCCCAGGATAGATTGAAACCCGCAAACAAGGGACCTTCGAATCGCTTGGGGAAGAGAGGCGTCACCCTTTGGCGGTATTCGTCGTACCCCTTCCCGTACTTCAGAGAAAGATGCTTCTCCTCAGCTTTAGCGATCAGGACGTAAAGCGTTACGAATCCCACTGAAGTCAGCACAATCAGTATCCAATGCGGCCTTAGCAGAACTAATCCTGCCGCTACCAACAAGGCATTACCTATATACAAAGGGTGTCTGAGGAGGGCATAAGGGCCGCGGGTGGCTAAATGATCTGTTGTGATCTGCCGATTGCGCGATTGGGGTCCTATGAATCCCGCGGCCCAGAATCTTATTAAGAGTCCCGGTATAAATAAAAGCGCACTCCACACGCTTATCCAGGGGTCGGAGAATACGAGCAGCAAGAGTACCCAGAGCGTTGCCAGGACGCCCCGGGTGCGAAATAGGATTTGGTCTAAAGGAACCTTCAAGCCAGCCTTCTTAAGTCTTCAATGAGACCTTTTAGCTTTAGTAATTGTCCATAAGTGCGGATGGGTGAGGTCGTGAGGGATTACTACAACCGTTATTTGTCAGGTTCTTACGGTGGGTACAAATTCTTCCCCTCCCTTGACTAGAGGTGGTGCCCTCGTCAAGGGGGAGGATAGTGTTTTGTGCCGCGAACAAAAGCATTTCCTTTCTTACTTACGTGAAGAGGTCTGAACATCGCTGTTACCAAAGCAAGCTGTTGATTTAAACAAGCTTGGCAGTTTACAGCTCATCAAATCACTTCGAGTTCATAGATGATCGCCTTTGCCTTCAATGCAGGTAAATCTCTACCTTCTTGCCTTCTTCGTCCTTTACCTCGAACACCTTGCCTGGCTGGGTTTCGTCCAGCGCCTCTAGGATGGTATCGGCAGGGATCTCCTGTTTGGCAAGCACACTCGCAGGGATGAAGTTCATCGCAAACCTGGCGAGAGAGATGGGAAGGTTGATTCTCACGTTGGGTTTCTCCTTGCCCTTCTCAAAGACCAGGACGGTTATACTTTTCGCCTCAGGATGCGCCCCTTCTATTGCCTCCAAAAGCTTTTCCGCCTCTTCGGCCGTTATCTTACCCTCAGAGACCATCCTCAGGATGCGCAGGGTAGCTTCGCTACTCATGGCAGTGATGCCCTTTGCGTTTGCCACGGCGTATCTCTTCGACCGCTTCGTCCACGTCTATCTTACCGTCTTCGAGTTTGTCTATGATTACTGTAACTTTTCGTGGCTTACGGCGGGCATAATGGACTACGACACGAATCACTATCGCTACACCCACCGCTACGATAATGAAGGGCCACAGGGTGCCGAAGCTCGGGACCAGCAGGCCGATGTTGGAGAACCAGATTACGAACCCGATGGCCATCAAAAGCAGTCCCCAGAATAGCTTCCAGCCTGTGCGGCCCAAACGTGTTCCGTACCTGGTTTTCCTGATCGCTCTTTGTATTAGCTCCACTATTCCCATAAGTCCCAGAATCACAAAGACTATCGGCCAGGAGTAGCGGAACGCAAAGGTCCCCGGCGCTACGGTTGAACCCAGCCAGACCCAGAGGCCGATCCACGCAACCACCAGTCCCCAGAATATGCCACGGATCACCTTTTCCTCCTTTGATTGCTCAGTTCTTTAGATTGGACTTTAACCTTTACCGGGCGTTTGTTTGATGCAGCGATAAAATAGAGGTTGGCAAGGACTCCCGCAAGGATCAAAGCAGCTATCCAAGCGCCTATGCCTAGGAGTCCGGCCAGTCCTGCGGTCATTTCTTGCTCCTTTTGCGTTCGCTGTCGGAGCGAACGCTTCTTTTGCGGATGGTTATGTCGCCATGCTTTGTTTTGACGTAAAGTTTCGCTTCAGGTTTCCCTAAAACGGCTTTGAGTTCATCCTCTTCGTCAGAAGGCTCGAGGTCGAAGTCGCTTGAGATGTCTCCATATTTGGGCCTGTGGATAGTAAGCTCAACGTTTGCCTTTTCAGGGATTGTGAGATTGATATCCCCACCACCGAGTTCGATGCGTCCCACCCCTCGGCATGCCGAAAGGTCAAGGTCTATATCGCCGCCGCCCACTCGAATGTCGAGTTCAGCTGAGATATCTTTGCCTTCAACATCGCCGCCGCCTGCGGCTGCGGTGAGCCTTCCTGAGATATTCTTAAGCTTCAGGTCGCCTCCACCGCAGCGTATTGACAGTTCCGAAGCGAGATTGCTTGCCGAGACATCACCAGCGGCTGCTTTTAGCTCCACCTTCTGGGATTTAGGAACCTCTATGTCGATGTCGCCTGACATGGTTTTAAGCAGCAGTTCGTTTTCGGTTTCCGCTACCTTATGTCCGTTGCGGAGCTTGATGCGAATCTTGCGCTCGTCGTCGCCTTTGATGGTTACGTCGCCGGATACGGCCTTTATAACGAGCCGATCCTTGGGGTTAAACTCTAATTCCTTTTCCTCGCCTGAACCGGCGAACCAGATGCTGCTTTCTATCATATCAGGCAGTCCCTTGAGACTAAGCTCCACCTTGCGCGCGATGCGTTCACCGAGGTCAGGTCCTGGCACGTGCCTCGGACCCCAGCGGTAGGTTTCACCCAAGGCGTTAAGGAGTTTGGTCGCCCCGTCGGCGGTTATCTTGCCGTCCTCAAGGAGCTTTAGAATTCGTTCTCTTTCTTCCATTTCTTCCTCCTTTGTTTAATCTCACGAAACTATAAGTCTTTTCGCTTCGCCCATATAGCTTGAACAGGCCGCTGCCTTCGATCTGTGTGAGTATCTCATCTTTCTGCATGTGGTGATCGCTGAAAGATAGGATTCCATTCGGCTTCAATACGCGGTTCAACTCAGAAAGAACGTCATCCGGATTGCTCAGATTGTGGAAGACATCGTACAGAAGAACCATATCTAAGCTCCCCGATTTCAGGCCGGTGGCGCAGTCGGAGCAGACGGTTTCGATATTAGCAAGACCCTTGTCTGAAGCAAGCTTTTGAATTTTCTTGACGGCAAGTGGATGGATGTCCAGGGCGTAAATCTTGCCTTGTTCGCTCACCAACTCGGCTGCGGCGATGGAATGTCCGCCCGGACCGCACCCGTAGTCAAGAACCCGAAATCCGGGCTTGATACCGGCCTTTTTCAGCATCTCGGCGGGCGGGTTCTTCCGATTGCGCCTGTTGATGGATGCAGACATCATCCTGAATCCGACGTTGCTCATGGGTCTATCTGCCATTACGTTTCCTTAGTCGCGGTGGCCGAACGCCATGAACTCGACATCCTTTGTGTCCACTCCGCCTCCTTGGTCTTTAGTTGCCTATGAACAGCCCGCGAAGCAGATTCTTCAAAAACTGATCGTCGGGTTTTATTCTTTTAATGATCGGCTTGCTTTTACTCACGTCTTCCTCCTTTATTCTTCTGACTCTTCTTTTTTGATGAGCTTTACCGCGTCCTCTGCGGAGAGCTCGCCTGCTTCAAGTTTATCAAGTACGTCACTTATCTCTTCATGGGAGGCTCTTGAGGTTACGATCCCCATCTTGGCCAGCAATGCGTCCAGCCGCGAACGCACCGTAGGGTAGGAGAGCGCAAGTTCCCTTTGTACGTCCCTTAAGCTGCCCCTGGAGCGCAGGAAGATCATCAAAAACTCGTGTTCCTCGTCTGTAAGTCGCGCGAATATAGGGACTTTGAACTCACCCCGGATCTTTATCTCGCAGTCGCGACAGCTAAGTTCCGAAATATAAAGACTTCCGTTGCAGACCGGGCAGCGTCCGATGAGTTTCTTTTCAGTCATAGGCTAATTATAGTGAATTTTTGAACTTTGTCAAGTCCTACTTTAACAATCTTAAACTAATTGGGTCAAAATCGATGAATTAGGTAGTCGGCAATGAACTTTGAGAAGCTGCCTCAGGATGAAAGAATGGGGTCCCCGCAAGAGCGCGAAGCGGTCTTGTGGGGTGAAAAAAAGCTGGTCAAAAATGGGACAAAAATGGGACAAAAATGGGACAAAAGGTGGACAGGTTCGGGCTTTTCGGGTGTGTTATTGACATATCGGATGTTCAGAGTATACTAAAGTGGGAGTGGAAAAAATATATGAAACACATCGAGCGTAACATGCCCGCAGAGGCACATACCCCAATGTACAACTGGCACAAGTTTTGGTCAAGGAAGACCTGGAATGTTGTAGGTAAGTTTGTCCAGACCTATTGTCCTGAAGGGGGGATAGTCTTTGATCCCTTTGCCGGCAGCGGTGTGTCAGTTTTGGAGGCGGTACGGCATGGGCGACGTGCGATTGCTTGCGATATAACACCGGCGGCGACTGAAATTATTAAACTTACTGCTCAACCTGTTAATACGAGAAAACTAAGGGAAGCATTTGAAAGGGTTGAATCCAAGGTTAAGGGAAAGATATTGGCCCTTTACATGACGCGATGCCCAAAGTGTAAAGCAGAAGTGCCGATAACCTGTGCCGTATGGAAAGATGGCAAGATTAGGGAAGACCGTTTTAAGTGTCCTGCTTGTGGGGAAAAATACCCACATGGTTTCAAGCCTACTAAAAATGAAATAGCTAGATTAAATGAACTTGAAGAAAAGGGTGCACAAGGCTGGTATCCGCGGAACAGACTGTATTACATGTTTGACGGGCAAGAAATTCCATTTAAAGAAAAACAGAAGTTTGATTCCGTGGACCAACTTTTTACGACGCGTAATCTTCAGGCATTGGTGTGGCTTATGGAGGCGATTGAAGAAGAAAAGAACAAAACGATCAAAGAGTTTCTAAAAGGGGCATTCACTTCTGTGGTACATCTTTGTAGCAAAATGACACCGGATAGGCCGAGTCGCCCTTTGAGCACTGCATGGACTCAACAAAGCTATTGGAGTGCCAACCAGTTTCGTGAACAAAATGTTTGGGTTGAATTCGAGAGTGGGGTTGTGGGGAAACAAAGTTTGTTAAAGGCGAAGGAAGAATCTAACCGTGAACTCAAGAATGTCCACATTGTGAGAGAGCTAAAAGATTTTCTTAAAGGTAAAGGAAATCTCTGCATCATTACAGGTTCCTCGTTAGAATTGATGGAAAAGATGCCAGAAGGTTCAGTTGACTATATTTTTACTGACCCACCGTATGCTTCATCCATTCAGTTTGGTGAATTGTCCTATATGTGGGTAGCGTGGCTTAAGAAGGATAAGGGATACCTCGATAAGATTGTTGCACATGAAGTGGTTGAAAATGCGAGGCAGAGTAAGAATTTCGAAGCGTATCACGGCATGCTTAAAGATGCCTTTAGAGGAATGCTTCGTGTTTTAAAACCTGGTGCTTATACAACGGTAACCTTCCACAACCCGACATTCAAAGTCCGCAATGCTACGATACGAGCTGCTACTTTTGCTGGTTTTGATTTTGAGAAAATACATTATCAGGAGATTGCCCATCAGTCCCCTAAATCCCTTCTTCAGCCTTATGGTTCTGCTAATGGTGATTTCTACCTTCGCTTTAGGAAATCGTTAAGCTTGGCTAATAAATTACCTGAACAACTCGATGAAGGGCGATTTGATAAAATCGTTGTCCAAGCCACAATTCAACTGCTTGCCGAACGTGCTGAACCAACACCTTACACAGTAATAATAAACTACGTAGACCCCCAATTAGCAAAACAAGGTTTTTTCCGTGAGCTTCACCTTGGTTTAGACGTGAAGACAGTTCTTAAAAATCACCTTGAAGAAAAGTTCGTGCTTTTAGATACGCAGATTGGTGGCGTTAAGGGACAGTCTTGGTGGTTGAAGGACACATCAATAATTCCTCACTTCGAGATTCCGTTATCGGAACGTGTAGAACAAACAGTCTTTCGTTTGCTGCAGGCGAAAGGGCAAGTTACTTTTACACAGGTTTGGGAAGCAGTAAGTATCCAATTTCCTAACTCCTTAACCTCTGACCAAACAAGTATAAAGGAAGCTCTCGAATGGTATGCGAGTAAAGTCAAAGGTGGTCTTTGGAGATTAAAACCGGAAATCAGGGAGAGCGAGAGCCAGCACAACGATATGATAGTGATTCTTGCCGAAGTAGGAAAGAGTCTGGGCTACAAGATATGGATCGGGAGTAAGGAACAAGGGGAGACATCAAGGAAATTCAAAGAGTATCAGCGGTTGGGAGTTTTAGTTAATGCGAATCTGAATAAAGCTCAGGATGTTAAAAATCTCAAGGAAGCAGAAATGGTAGATGTCTTATGGTTATCTATAGCCGACAGGATTGAGTATGCTTTTGAAGTTGAAGCCACTACATCAATGACCAGTGCCCTTAATCGTTGCTCGGCGCTTCCAGATTATACAAAGCGCTTTATGGTTATTCCTGAAACACGTATTGCCCAACTACATCGCAAGATGAGAGCACCACTATTTAAGGAAAGTTTCGAGAAATACGGCTGGTCTGTGTTAATCTTCAGTTCATTAGATAAACATAACAACAAACTCAAAAAGAAAACGTTGACGATCGAAGAAATAGCTGAGTTGCCGCCGGAAGGAAGACGAAAGTCAAAAGAAACCAGGAAACAGAGGGAATTGTTTAGTTCGTAGGGGCCGACTTCGGCACGCCCCTACAGAATCTTACTCCTCTATCCGCACCGGTGTCCCAACCCTTACCATACGTTTGAGCGAGTCCACGTCTTCATTTCGCATGCGGATGCAGCCTTCAGAAGCTCTGGTGCCTATCGAAGCCTCATCATGGGTGCCGTGGATTGCGATGCCTTTCCACTGGTTCCCAGATTTTGTCTCAGAAGCAAGTGTCGAAAGCCTCAAAAACCAGGGACCGTAAGCACCCTTTATCGGCCCCAACGTATCGTCGGCAAAATCGTGCTCCCAGTCGTGCGAATCCTCAATCGAGGTGATCGTAAAATTCCCTAGAGGCGTGCGGTTGTCGCCCACCTTCTGCTTGTCGCCCTTATTCTTACCTAAAGCTACCGGATATTTCTCTATCATGGCTCCATTTTTGTAGACGAAAAGCGTAAACAGCGACTTCTTCACGACGATCGAGATACCACTGGAGTGCTTAGCCTTTGCGGTTGGATTCAGCATATCCGCGCCAAGCACCAGGATCATGTCCACAAGATTGGTTCGCACCTCAACCTTACCCGTTCTCAGGTAGTTAATGAGCCTTTTGGCCAGATGTACATCCTTGGGTGGGCAGTAGAGGACGGTCTTGGAGAAGGTGTCTGCGTCCGCGGTCTGGGGCTGGAGCGGAAAAAGGCCGAATTTGATTCTGAACCGGTAGGCGACGTCGCGGGCCAGACCTGGTTTTCCGGTTCCGTTAAGAACCAGTATCCGGCGCGAGAAGGGTACCGAATCGAAGCTAAGTGCATTGATGCCTGCCCATATATGAATCACTCCTCTTTCCTCGCCCTCAACAATCTCGGCCTGGGGAAAGATGGAATCAAGCGCCTTGAGCCGCCTTTTGTCCCTGGGGTGGACGCAGATGCGCGTATCTATCTGATAGGCCGCTGACCTGTCCGGCTCCCCAAGTGAGTTGGGCAATCCCAGTGAATCGAGCAGGGTTTTCGTATGCTCAGTCGGGAAGGAGATTTTTCGCAGTTTTGTGTAGCCTGAGCAGGCGTTGTGCAGCACAACTTTAGGCGGCTCGGATTTGCAGAAAAGAAGCATCGTTAAAGCCAAGGGAGGGATCAGCAGCAGCCTACACATCATGGATGAGTCTATACGTGGAGTGAGTATTGTCAACTAATGCTCCTTTTGCCTGGAGGGCAAAAGATCGCAAGGAGCCGGCAAATCGGCTTGGGGTATGAACACAGACTTGAAATGGCTGTGGGGTGTGTTACGGGTGGTGTGTTACGGGGGGTGTGTTATTTCCTTAATGAGTCGAGCGCAGCTCCAGTAATAATGGAAATGCCCCCTCAAGGGTACGGGCGTGTTACGGGCGTGTTACGGGCGTGTTACGGGCGTGTTACGGGCGTGTTACGGGCGTGTTACGGGCGTGTTACGGGCGTGTTACGGGTTGTGTTACGGGTTGTGTTACGGGTTGACATCGGGTTAAATCCCTACATAATAGAGATAGTATGGCTAACGTTTTGCAGAAGATATTCGGGACCAAGCAGGATCGTGAGATACGCCGGATGCAACCGATAGTCGAGGAGGTCAACGACATCCTGATCGCTTTGCATGATTACGGGTCGGCGGACCCGTCCGATCCGCCTCCCATCACTCATCTGGCAGGAATGAGTGTGGAGGAGATCGTCAGGCAATCGGCTGAGTTCGAGCGCCGCTGGGCAGAGCTTGTTTCCGGCATCTCACCGGATGATCCAGAACGAGGTAAGAAACTCCGCGAGGCGGAAGATAAGGCGGCGCAGTGGTTTGCCGACGGTGAGAAGGGCGAGCCGCCGGAGTTCGACTGGCGAGCGATCTACTGGGGTATAGAAAGCGAAATAAGAAAACAGAATTCCTGGGCAGGCGCAGGCGACGACTGGCTCTGCGAGCATCTCGAGGAGAAGGTGGCAAGACCTTTATACAAGGAGCTTCGCGAGGAGTTGGAGGCCAAGGAGAAGGGTGCTTCTGGAAAGTGGCTTGAGGCCAAGAAGATTTTTCAGGAAAGTGTTCGTCCGGCGTTGGTGGCGCGCACCAGGGCGTGGCAGAAGAGGTTCTCAGAAAGGGCCAGGGAGATCGAAGCGGAGGTCAAGAAGGTAGACGAGGGCGAGCGCAAGGAGTTCTGGAAGAGCAAGACCAACGCCGCACTTGAGCTGATTATGGTCGAGGCTTTCAGCATGGTGCGCGAGGCGTGCTACCTGCTCCTGGGTAACATCTGGGACGTTCGCGGGTTCGAGACCACCTGGGACATGTTTCCATTCAACGTTCAGGTGATAGGCGCGGTGGTGCTTCACGAGGGCAGGATCGCCGAGATGCGTACAGGCGAGGGTAAGACCCTGGTTGCCACCATGCCTTTGTATCTCAACGCGCTCATGGGCCGCGGCGCTCACCTCGTCACCGTCAACGACTACCTTGCGGCACGCGACCGGGAGTGGATGGGACCTATCTATACCTACCTCGGTCTTTCGATCGGCGTTATCCAGACAGGCATGAGCCCTGCCGAGCGGCAGCCTATGTATGCTTGCGACATCGCCTACGGAACGAACAACGAGTTCGGGTTCGACTACCTTAGAGACAACATGGTGCACTCGCTTGAACAAAAGGTGCAGCGTTCTCATGCTTACGCGATCGTTGACGAGGTTGACTCGGTTTTGATAGACGAGGCGCGAACCCCACTCATAATCTCCGGCCCAACCGAGTACGTAGACCGCGGATACATGCGTTACAAGCCGGACGTGGCGAAGCTGTTCGGAGCCCAGCAGCGGCTTTCCAACGAACGTGTCTCCGAGGGGGAAAGGCTCATCGAAGAAGAAAAAGAGATGGATGCCGCCCGGCTCCTGCTGATGGTCAAACGCTCCACCCCGAAGCACAAGAGACTTCTGAGAATCCTTAAGGAAGGGCCGATGATGCGGCTCGTTGAGGGTGTTGAGAATTCACTCATGCGAGACAAGAAGGTTCACGAACTTGACGCCGAGAACTACTTTACCTACGACGAGCACATGCGTGCGGTTGAGCTGAACGAGAAGGGGCGTAGTCTCTTGAATCCAAGGGACCCGGAGGCCTTTACCCTGCCCGATCTCTCCACAGGACTTGCTGAGATAGATAAGCGTGCAGACCTTAACCCCAAACAGAAGCTCAAGGCAAAGGAAGAGCTATACAATGAGTACGCCCAAAGGAGCGAGATGCTCAACAATCATCATGCTCTTCTCAAGGCCTACGTTCTGTTCAACCGCGACGAAGATTACATCGTTGCCGATGGCAAGGTCATAATCGTTGATCCCTTTACCGGTCGTCCCCAGCCGGGCCGGCGCTACTCCGACGGCCTGCACGAGGCGCTTGAGGCCAAGGAAGGGGTCAGGGTCCAGGAGGAGAGCCAGACCGTTGCCACAATAACCCACCAGAATTACTTCCGCATGTACGAAAAGCTCGCCGGAATGACTGGCACCGCTTTAACAGAGGCGGGGGAGTTTTGGAACATCTACAAGCTTGAGGTGATGGGAATCCCTACCAACAAGCCGGTTCGCCGGATTGACTACACGGACGTCGTCTACAAGACACGCGCCGAGAAGTACAAGGCGGTTATAGAGGAGATCGAGGAGTTGCACCAGACCGGCAGGCCGATTCTCGTGGGCACCACTTCGGTAGACGTCTCCGAAACCCTCGCGCGTATGCTCAAGCGTGAAGGCATCAACCATAACGTTCTAAACGCCAAACATCACCAGAAGGAAGCGGAGATAGTGCGCGAGGCAGGACAGACGCATAAGGTAACCATAGCCACCAACATGGCCGGCCGCGGGACCGACATCAAGCTTGCACCCCAGGTGCTCGAAATCCCCAGCCGATGCAATGTAGAGGAGGCCAATAGCGACGCCGAGATAGAGCGTTTCAAGCGTTCCAAAGAATGCCAGGAGGATTTCCCCCGCGGACTCATCATTCTCGGAACCGAGCGCCACGAATCCCGAAGGATAGACAACCAGCTTCGCGGACGCTCAGGACGCCAGGGCGATCCGGGCGCCTCCAGCTTCTTTTTAAGCCTTGAAGACGATCTTTTAAGAATCTTCGGCGCCGACCGCATGAATCAGGTTATCGAACGCTTCGGCGGCAAGGAGATGGAGCCTATCTCATCGCCTCTTGTCACCCGCGCCATCGAGAATGCGCAGAAGCGTGTAGAACAGAACAACTTCGAGATGCGAAGGCGGCTTCTGGAGTACGACGACGTGATGAACCGGCAGCGCGAGGAGATATATGCCACCCGTGATGAGATCCTTGCAGGACAGGACCTCGACGGGTTATGCCGATTCTATTTCGGCGAGGTAATCAACTCCATAGTGGATGCTCATTGCGCGGGCCACGGCGGTGATGAATGGGACTGGGAAGGGTTAGAGATGGAGTTCGTGAGCTACTTCATGCTTGACTTTGAGATGCCGCCTTTAGAGGAGCGAGCAAAGGTCAAGCTCGAAGAGCTTATCGGGATGCTTAACGATCGGGCGGATGAGGCGTTTAAGATACGCCGTGAAACGCTTGGCGAGGAGCAGTTCGGAGAACTTCAGAGCCTGGTCCTTCTGACCGGTATTGACCGGCACTGGCGCGATCACCTGCGGGAGATGGACGAACTTAAGCGCGGCATAGGCCTGCGCGGCTACGGGCAGAAGGACCCCATCGTCGAGTACAAGAGGGAGGCGTACACCAAGTACGAGGAGATGGTGAGGTCCCTGCAGCGCGAGATCACCAAGCTTCTGTTTCGGGCCCAGCTCAGGCAGACTCCGGTCAGGCGGCAGGCCCCGGTGCATGCCTATCAGGAAAGTGCTTCCTCCGCAGTTGCCGGTGCATCCTCTAATCCCGAGGCCGGTTCCGCTCATGGTAGGCAGAAACCGGTCAAGGTAAAGAAAAAAATAGGTCGCAACGACCCTTGTCCGTGCGGGTCGGGAAAGAAGTACAAAAAATGCTGCTACCCGAAGTATGGTTAGATATGCTCCTTTGCTCGCTCTGCGAGCAAAGATCGCAACAACTGGGGGTTATAAAAAACAAGGGCGGCGGCAGAAGCGGGGAAGAGTAGGTGAGGTTGCGTGATGGCTCTGCAAGGTTCATTTGAGTTTAATATAGGGTTTAGGTGGACTCCGATCTTTTCGCTTCTAGCGAAAAGGAGGATAAAAAGGAGGTTTGATGGATAAGAGTTTACTTGAGCCGTTAAAGGACAAGCGAGTAGTTGTCTGTTCCGGAGGATGGTCCTCTGAGCGTGAGATATCGCTCCTTTCCGGCCGCAACGTGTTCGAGGCGCTCAGACGTCAGGGTGTAGAGGCGGTGAGCTTCAATCTCGCCTCGCCCGACGATCTGCCAAAACTCTTAAAAGAGAAACCGGACGTTATCTTCATCGCTCTGCACGGAAAGCCGGGCGAGGACGGTTCCTTCCAGGGCTTCGCAGAGGTTGCAGGCATACCTTACACCGGCTCAGGGGTCGAGGCCTCGGCGATCGGTATAGACAAGTGGGTCTCGAAGTGGGTTTTCGCACGCAACGACATACCTACCCCCCGATTTATTCCACTTCCAGGAGATGCAGACCACGTACCGGCGGCTCAAAAGGCGGCGGCGGAGTTCGGCTTCCCGGTGATAGTCAAGCCGCGGTTCGAGGGCTCAAGCGTCGGCGTGCACATCGTTCACGAGGAGCTTTCACTGCTTGAGCAGACCAGACGCGTTCAGGCAGAGTTCGGTGACGTACTTCTTGAAGAGTTCATATCAGGCGTGACCGGAACCGCAGGCATCCTTGGCGATAAGGTCCTGCCTTTGCTCGAGCTCGTTCCCAAGACCCAGGAGTTCTACGACTATCAGGCCAAGTACACGAAAGGTGCAACACAGTTCATCTGTCCTGCCCGCATGGACCCGGAGCAAACCAGGCTCACCCAGGAGCTGGCGTTGCGCGCCTTCCGATCCATAGGCGCAAGGCACTTCGGAAGGGTTGACTTCATGCTTGCAGAAAACTCCCATCCCTACCTGCTTGAGGCCAACACCATTCCCGGTCTCACCGACGTGAGCGATCTTCCAGCAGAGGCCAAGGTGGCAGGCATCTCATACGACGAGCTTATCGTTCGCATAACCCTCATGGCCCTTGGGGAGCGGTGAGACTACTCGCTTCCTTAGCGCTCCTTGCATCCACCATACTTGCTGTCTCCTACGTCGAGCATGGCCGAAAGGCTTATCTTCTGGATAAGACCGATCTCAGGATCGTAACCACTGAAGGCTCAAGAAGGGTTCCGCTTTTTGGAATCCCGGTTACCATACTCGTTGGTTCGCGTCCCTACGTGCTTACCTCCCAGGCGCTTTTTGCCGTAGATACCGTCAATGAACAGGTCTCGACAGCCTTTCGCCTGGATCGGGCCTACAGCTCTGCATTGGTCGGCGCAGGCGATCGTATATATCTTCTCGGCGCGGATGCCTTAAGCGTGGTTCAAGGCTCGGCTGCAAAGATGAACCTTCTTTACACCTACGGGCTGCCTCGATTGGCTTCTTCTATGTTCCTGCTGCCGCGAGGGGAGTTGCTCTTTATTCCCTCACAGGGGCTTAATGCGTTCACCTACAATCCCAACACCAAAAAGATCACCGACGTGAAGCTTCCGTGGGCGCCGCGCTATCCCTTTTTCGTCGGTTCGACCCTTGTTGATCGAGACTCTGCAGGGCTTCGTTTCTTCAACCTCGCGACCAAAAAGGCATCGTCCCTTGATCTCGGCTCCGCACCCACACGCGTCTCTGCCTGGCAGGGCAAGGTGCTTGCCGCGACACCTGCCGAACTGTTGCTCGTAGACCCTTTGTCTGCAACCGTTCTTGCCCGTAGCACCATTGCCGGCATCCGAAGGCTATCAGCGATTGATTCCGAGGGCTTTGCGACCGTGCTTGCGGGCAATAATCTAATGACCTTCAGCCTGCCTGCACTCATACCCGCGGATACCTTCAATGCTTCTTGCCCCCGTAACACCCGTAACACCCGTAACACCCGTAACACACACTCCTCGGTCTACCCCTTCTTCGGCAAGCCCTTGTTTGTCTGCGGCGATAAGCTGGCCATTCCCGGGGCAAGCCCAAAGACCAGAGGCTACCTTGTGCAGTCGGTCAGGATAACCGAGGGCCAGGCCTTTTCACTTCAGGTCGGAGCCTTTTCTAATCCCATGAGCTTCGGTCCGCTCATGGAGAACCTGGCCCGGCAAGGGCTTCCTTACTATTATGTCGAGGAAGGCGGGTTGACCAGATTCAGGGTCGGGTTCTTCCGCACCCGTGCCGAGGCCGATCGGTTCAGATCGTTTCTCGAAGACTACGGAGCCTGGGTGATTGCCGAGCAGTCCACCCGGCAGCTTACCTACTCCATCCACGATCTCAACCGCGACCGCCGTCCTGACGGGATAGTTGCCAAAGCGGACAGCGTCCTCGTTTTTACATTAAGCCAGAGAACCTGGATAGAAATCCTCAAAGCCTCGCAGCTGCCCGAGCCGGTAACCAACGTCTACCTCAAGGGCAACCGCGCCTTTGCCGAACTGAAACACTCCGGCCTAAAAGAGCTTGTCCTGCCGGATTCGACCCAGTAAAATCTCAATAGTCAATCTCTGTCCAAAATTCCTACACACCGGCCAATCCTGTACGATAGAAATTAAACCCCTTGACATCCACCTTTTTTTTGATTACATTACAGTTATGAATAAAGTGAACATCTTCACATACTACAAACAGAAGGAAAACCAGTTCACGAACGGATTGATCTCTCTCCTAAAGCTGTCTCGGCTTGATAACCCACAGTTCGTTACCGACTTTCTCAGCATCATACCCGACCTTGTTCTGACTGGAGAAGTCAATAAGTTTCGTGTTCTACAAGAAAAAGAAACCGGTGGAACGGCAGACGCAGAACTGGCTGGCGAGGACTGCCGTATCTGGATTGAGAGCAAGATTGTATCTGGGTCCCTCCGCAGTGATCAAATTGATGCCCATTTAAAAAGCCTTTCCGGTAGCCCTAAGAAATTGAAAAGGTTATTGCTTCTCACACCGGACGATAGCAACAGCAGTTACATCAACCAGTTCGTCTCGAAAGACCCTCGCATTCGACACCTTGCATGGAGAGCCGTCTACGATTTCCTGGAGGATTTTGTCAAGAATAAGCCGCCGAGCGTCTTTTCAAAACTTGTGGGTCAGTTCCTTTTGCTAATAGGAGACACGATTTTCAAGCATGACTTCGCCGGAATCATCCTGAAAATTGCTTTTACGAATAAGTCTGGGGTCAATCCGCGCACCTATCTGAACGAGTTGAAGACAGGTGAGTTCTCCACCCGATGGAACACGCCGGGGCCATACAAGCAGTTAGATGGTACGGGCCGGAAACTGATGCTTTACGATGGGACGCGGAAGGGGATAACGGTAGAGGTCGAGATAGAGAAGGTGGAAGAAACTGGCTCGGAACCAGATTACCCGTGGACTAACGAATTCGCCCGGGGCACACTCTGTTTCTTCGAGCCACCAATACCGTTGAGTCGGATACAGAGCGTCTTCGAAAGCTTCAGGAAAAGTCGCGCTATTCGGAATATCACTCACGAGCATTATCGGAAGTTGACAGAAGGAATGAAAAAGATCTGCTGACGCGATTGCTAGAACAAGATGAAACATTGTGCTTTTTGGGTTTGTGGTGACAAAGATCAGAAGTACATCCCGGCTGAAAGCTCGAATTCATTCTCGAGGCCGCGCTCGTCAGGGTAGAGGTTGCCCTCATACTTTGCCCGAAGGGAAAGTCCTTTGCCCATGGAGCGCTCCGCACCCGCGGTCCACGAAGGGTGAAGGCCCGGCGGGTCGTCGCGGGATATAAGGTAGGGGAGGGCCGCAACGTTGGGCTGGCGCTGGGTTAAGAGCGCTCCTGCGGTCAACTTCAGCTCTTCAAAGCGTTTTTCAAGATTGGTCCCAACCCATGCACGTCGTATGATAATTTCCCCTAGTTCAGGGTAGTACAAAGGCTCCTCTGCGGTGAGCGTGCCGAAGCCGATCTCGGGCTCGATCTTTAACCCCAGGTCTATGATAGGGGAGAGGGCTACCGCTGTCTCCTCGCGCGACCGCAAGGGCTGCTGGCCCCTGTGCCTGTTTTCTGCATCGTAGGAACCCTCGAGCCTCACGAGATAATCGGGGTGCACGCGCGAGCGAATCTCAACCCGACTGCCCCAGGCTTCGAGCGTCTCGTCAGTACCGCCCCATGAGGGAAAGCGCTGGTTGCGGTAGTTGGGTTCAACGATAACGTTGAGTATCGTTTCCCTGGGGAGGAGCGTGATCCTTCCTGATGCGATAAGGGAGTTCGATGCAGGCGATTCCTGGTAGGACAGCGCACTCCAGAGCCTTGCGAGATCAAAGTTTAAATTCGCGCCTAGATTCGCACTGCGCTTGATCTCAGGCGTTACCCCTTCCTCGATTCTTACTGTCTTTTTATAGTTTCCATGCTCATCAGGGATATACTCGCCTGTTTCCGGGTCCCTTGCGTAGTCTCCGGTGCCCGGCTCCACAGGCACGTACTCTACGATCTGGGTGCTGGTGCGGGTGGTATGCTGCGCGAGGTCAGCGTAAAGCCGGATGCCGGACGACGGGGTGTAATCCGTGTAAAGGTCTGCGTAGAACGCCTGCCAGCCGTCTCCCGTCCCCGGATAGGTAATGCGCTCTATCCCGGTGTTGGCCGATAAGGCAAGTTTTTTACCCCCCCAATCACTGTCGATACCGAGCCGGTCGTAGTAAAGGGTATCCTCCCAGTCTTCATTCTTCCTTTGAGCGATCCGTCTTGAAACGGTTGTCTTTATGGTCAACTCCTTTAGAGGCGAGACCGTAAGGCCTAAGAGAGGCTCGATGTTCCTGGTATCGAGGGTATCCATGTAATTTTCGAAACCCAGACCTGCAAGCGGGATAAATATGCCTATGCGCGGATAAAGGTTGGCACGCGCTCTCTGCCGTTGGCGAAGCCAGTTCGCCGAGAGATCAAAGAAGGGCGCGGTTGAGGTCAGCCCTGCCCTGAACTCGTGTTCTTCTGTCCACAGATGCCCGCCCTGGAGTTCAATGGCCAGTGAGTCGAATGGAATTACCGTAACATCGAGGTTCTGTTCGTTGAAGCTTGGGGGCAGCGAGTCGCGGTTCCAGCGGTCCGCCGCGTCCGCGTCGTCACCGTCTGCTGGAATCCAGACCTCAGGGGTCTGTAATCTATGGTCAAGCTCTACCTGCAAGCGCTCGGTTTCGAATCCTGTCTTTACCCTGTGCGCATGGCCGAATAGCATATTAGTTTCGTTGTAAAGATTCGGTGTCCGGCGTGATCCTATGGTGGAGACGGAAAGATTCAAAGGTCCTATGTCTTTATCAAGGGATAGGAATACCGCCTCCTCGCGCGAGGGCAGGGTGGTGAGTATCTCGGCCCGGTAGTCACCCGCATCCGGTCCAATGTAGCGGAAGAAGCCTGAATCAGGATCGAGCGCGTAGTCCCCGTCTGCCTCGACCCTGCGGAAGCTCACCTCATAATCGCCTGCGTTGGGTCCAGCCCATACGTAGTGATCGTCCTCGATCACATAGCTTCCCTTGTTTTCGCTGACATAGCGTCCGCCAGGCAGTATCGCCTCGCCGCCTTTCGCGGTATCCAATACCGCCTGCTGCTCTTGCGACCAGGAGTGAAATAGATGTATTCGGGAATCCGCCTCACGATAGAAAAGCCCCTCGAAAGGCCCTGTGTTGAATCCTGCAAGCTCGTTGTTCGAGCTGTAGTCCATGCCTGAATAGTTGTAATCCGCCTCAAGCCTTGACGTCGCATCTATCCTTCGATAGTTCGTGAAGGTTATCTCGCCCGTTGAGTAGTCTATCACGTAGTCCTTTTTGATACCCCTCTCCATGAGCTTGCCGTCCAGGTACACCCGTTCGCTCCCCGGTGTTACGGGCTGATCCGAATCCCTTGAGCCTATAAAATAAGGTCCCTGCTTGCCGTCTTCGGTCTTTAATACCTCATGTCCCTGTTTTGAACCGTCTATGCCGAACGCGCCCGCTGTTTTGAATCTGTTAAACGAAACCTCTCCTGTTGCGCCCTGCAATCTTCGCTCGATCACACCGTAGCCTTGCAGGAGATGGACAAGGTCAAGATCGCCCATATTAAGCTGCCATTGATCCTGAGAAAGCCCTATCGCGATCCTGTCGAACTCCTCGATGCGTTCGGTCGTGCCTTCGGGCACAAAAGCTCCCTCCTCGTCGGTAATGCAGGCTTGGACGTCAACGCCAGAGAGCTCGCCTGACACGTCGACCGAAAGCCCCTGGTCAAGGTTGCTCACGCCTCCCTCGTTTACCGATATTGAAAAGGTCTTTAATCCGTGCACCTCCAAAGCCTCCCGTGTTTGCACCGGTGGTCTTCTTGAAACCGAGTCGGATAGGAAGCGGGTTTTGGTAGTTGGCTCGTGGATTCCTACCGGAGCCAGAGCGGTATCTGCAAGGCTCATGTAGCGGGCCTTCACTATCAAGGTCTCAGCAGGTGGTGCCTCAAGGTAAAGCGTCCCATCCCTTATCTCATACGCCGTGTCTATGGAGTCGATCTTAAACGTCCCTTCCACCACAGATGGATAGATCAATGGATACTCGCTTCGTCCCGGCTCAAGGACAAGGGTTTCATCGTGCGGGGTAAGAATCGAGGACAACAGTAGAAGTATCAATCCCATCCTTGCGCGGCTAACCCTCAGGCGTCGAGCCCCGTAACACCCGTAACACCCGTAACACCCTCCTCGAATCCAGCAGCACATAAAGACCTTTACTGTGTAAAGCAAGTTGCGAAGGGGCAAGCTGTTCAGTAGTCACTCCGGCCTCCTTGAGTTCTTCCGTCATTTCCTCGTCCAGGGTGGGTATCTCCTTATCTGCCAGATATAGGCTGTCTTTCAGCATCCATATTGATCGAGGGATGGTTTTGAGTTTACGTACCTCCAGTTCCCTTCCCAAAGGCGAGAGCCGCCGCAGATCGAACGCAGAAAGCACCCATAACTCGCCGTAGCGGTTGATTGCCGCGTCGTCAACGTCCTCGGCGATCACTGCTTTGCGCGAGGTGCGCAGATCAAAAAGCCTCAGGGTGCGCCCTGCAAGGATGTAACAGAGGGTTCCTTTTACAAGAATCCTTTCTGTCAAAAGGAAGCGTTCGGGCAGGGGGAATTTTTCCCAGCCTTCTTCCTTGATCAATATCTCCTCACCGGCTCTTGAAAGATACCCGAGCTTGCCCTCGGTTGTCGTAAAGATAGCCGCGGCAGGTTCCGGTAATTCTAACGTGTCCATCACCCCGCATAGAGCAAGCATAAGAATTGGCATCTGTTAAGCATAGCCGGTGCAGCCAGGCTGTCAAGGCCGATTAAACCTTTTTGATGTGTTGGTGTCCAACAGTTACGAATCAATCCTTTAATTAAGGAGGAATAGTATGCTTAGAATAGCGGCAGCACTGCCCTTAATCCTGGCCGGTCTTTTCGGGGCGCCGCGCGGCCAGCATGGAGGTCCGGGGCACTTCGGTGGTTTGCGCCTTAGATTGCTCCTCACCCCGCAGGCGGCGGAGGAACTCAACCTTACCGAAGTCCAGCAGGATAAGCTCAAGGAGCTTTGCTACTCCCATCAGGAAAAGGTGCTTGAGATAAAGCAGAAGATTGAGCGCGAGCAGCTTGAACTTAAAAAGCTCATGGATGCCGACGAACCTAACGAGTCCAAGATCAAGGCAAAGGTACGCGAGATAGGTTCGCTCAGAACCGATCTCAAACTGGCTCAGGTTGATACATACTTTGCCGCACGCAAGATACTCACGGACGAGCAGATCGAGAAGATGGAGAGCCTTCGTCATGCCGGACGCCGTGGTCCTGAAGGTTCAGGTCACGGCTCAGGAAGAGGAGAGAGGTTCCCTGTCCCTGAAAGATAAATCGCCTGGCCGGGGTTTACGACCCTAAGGCTTGACTAATCCCTCTTCCATTAGTATGATGGCCGGTGTGAATGACCGGCCATCTTTTTTGTGGCCTTAAACATGGAGGAGCTTATGAAACGCATTGCACTTATCGTTGTTATTGCCGCGATCCTATGTCCCTTATCAATGGATGCGGCGCGTAGAAGCAAGAAAACCTTTCCCTTGATGCTCGGTCCCAAGCTTTCGGTGGGGTTCTTTGAAGGCGACGAGTCCCTTTATCCGGTCAGCTTCCAGGGCGAGGCGATGCTGAACCTTTACAAGAATCAAATCTGGGTGCGAACGAACATCCTTGAACTTACCGCCTACGAAAACTCGAACTATCTGGGTCTGAACATGGGTTCGCCGATCGAGGGTGTATTCATGGGAAGCTACAAGGATTGGCGTCCTTATGGCTTCGGAGGACTGGGCATAGGCGTTACATCCATAATAAGCGATATCGGAGACATCACCTCTTCCCAGGTTTGGATTACCTTAGGTGGCGGCGCAGCTTACGTTGTCTCGAGATACTCGCACTTCTTCGGAGAAGGCGGTGTTGATTTAAGTTATTTTGCCGACGACTGGGACGTGCGTTTGTTCGCAGGCATCGGGGTGTGGTTCGGGCTGAGCTGGTAGAATTACCCCACGAACGCACTTCGTGCGTCCGCGGGGACCCCGGATATTTACCCCACGAAGCTACTGATGTACCGTCGCGGGGACCCCGGATAAATGCTCCTTTTGTCCTTCGGACAAAAGATCGCAGACCCTCACCTCTAACTCCTCTCCCAGAGGGCGAGGAGAACCATTATTTCCTTTCCATCCGGGGCGAAGTGCTACCGTTTGGCGGGGAATTAAAGGACGCCATTTGCGGAGTTCCGGAGGGCGACGCATATCCTATGAGATGTACAACATCTCAAGGGGCAGGCCCTGCGTCGCCCCTACAACTTGACAAATCACTTGGACTTGCTAGAATTAAGTTATTTGCGCCCGTGGCTCAACTGGATAGAGCAGCTGACTACGGATCAGCAGGTTGGGGGTTCGAATCCCTCCGGGCGTGTTTTCATTAAATTAAAAGCGTCCTCCGGCGGCTTTGCAATTTAAAATTTGCATTTTGCATTTTTTCGTTATGGGTTGACAGCGTCCAACTTATCGCTATTCTTAATCTTAAACGAGGGGAGAGGTCTGAAAAGGAGTTGCAGGATTGATTGATTTAGACGAGCGGTGGATGCGTGAGGCGTTGCGTGAGGCTGAGCTGGCCTTTACCGATGGCGAGACCCCGGTTGGCGCGGTGGTTGTTCATGATGGCCGCGTAATAGGCCGGGGGCACAATCAGATAGAGCGATTGCAGGACCCTACGGCACACGCGGAGATTGTAGCCATTACAGCGGCGGCGTCGGCGTTGGGGTTGTGGAGGCTTCTGGATACGGTGCTCTACGTTACCGTGGAGCCTTGCGTTATGTGCGCGGGCGCGGCGGTGCTTGCACGCATTCCGCGGGTGGTTTTCGGCATACGAGATCCCAAGTTCGGCGGGGTTGCGTCGCTTTTCAAGATAGGGCAGGACGAGCGCCTGAATCATACATTCGAGGTGCAAGAGGGCGTCTTAGCGGATGAATCGGCGGCGCTGATGCAGTCTTTTTTCCGTGAACGTCGTGACGCAAAGATCGAGGAGCCGGAGAAGCAAGATGTGGAATGAGATTTATGCGGGCGCGATTGCTTGCAAGCGTGCCGGCAAGTAGGAGAGATGGCTGAGTGGACGAAAGCGCACGACTCGAAATCGTGTGGGCCGCAAGGCCCCGGGGGTTCGAATCCCTCTCTCTCCGTTTGTAAAACACCCATGAAGGCAGCCGAGGCTTTCTTTGTTTTTAGTTCGATGGAAGGAGTAAGAGACTTATGATCAAACGAGCGGCCATATTGGGTCTTCTGGCTTTGACTCTATTGTTTGCAGAACGCATCAAGGTACCGGTGAAGCCTTACCAATCCAGGCTGGATGATCCTTATTACCGAAGCCTTTTGTATCGTTCAGCCGTCACACCTACCGGGGTGAACACCGCGGCGAGAGAGTATCTTCAATCCATGGCAGGTATTCCGGTTCCCGGGACCTTACGGGTTCTTGCCATAAGGGTTGAGTTTCCCGCTGATGACGATTCCTCCACCTGGGGCAACGGCAGGATGGACCTTCGCGGCTTCGGTTCGCCCTCCGACGGTCTTTCATACGATCCGCCGCACGATAAGACCTACTTCGAGAACCAGATGGAGGGGCTGCGGAATTTTTATCTCTTGAACTCCAGAGGACGTCTGGTGATCACCTACGACGTTTATCCAAAAGACCCGTTCCGGTGCTACCAGGTCCCGCACAAGATGGCCTACTACGGCGATACAAGCAATCTGGATCGGGGACTTACGCTTTTTATGCGCGATGCGCTGCTTGCCGCTGACAAAGACCCTGAGATAGATTTTTCCCGATACCACTACGTTCACAACGGCCGCAGCTTCGACATGATTATCATCTTCCATGCGGGAAGCACCAGCCAGTCCTCGTTTTACTACGGTTACACTTCTGATCTTGCCTCAGCCACGGTAACACCAGGGGCGCTTGGGGCTTATACTGGACAAGATTCGGTTTTAGTCAACGGGGTTGGAATAAAGACCGCATCCATCGTTCCTGAGAGCCCGCGCGTTGAAGGTGTGATGACCGGACTGCCCGGCATCCATTACCATGAGTTTGCGCATCTTTTGGGGGCATACGATCTTTACGACGTCACAGGTTACACCCAGGGTGTGGGTGCATGGGCGCTTATGGCAGGCGGCGGCTGGCTCGGATACCCTGCAGGTCAGATACCATCCATGCACGACGGATTTCATCGCTACTGGTTCGGCTGGGAAGACCCGATTGTAGTTACCAGTGATACCACCATCGCACTCTACGCCGCCGAGTTCGATACCCTTCTTATTCCTGAGTGGGAGACGAAAACCCGTCCTACCCTTATAAAGGTTCCTATCCGTGATAAGGAATATTTTTTGATAGAGAACCGCCAGGCCGACGTCAAGGCCAAGGATACGGTTGAGGTGGACGTCAAGGGCGGTGTGCCTGTGTGGGTGGTAGAGGGCGAATACGATGCGTTTCAGCCCGGTTCAGGGGTAATCATCTGGCACGTTGACGAGGATGTGATTGATGAGTGGGGCGACTACAACTACATCAACGTCTGGACCGCTTACGGCAAGCACAACGCGGTAAAGATGGAGGAGGCGGACGGCATCCAGGACTACGAGCTTTTATGGTATGAGAGTTCAGGCGCTTACGCATCACAGGGCTCGGAGTTCGACCCGTTCTTTCAAGGCGGCAACGCTGAGTTCGGCCCACAAACCAATCCTTCAACCGAAGGTTACTACGGCGAGACTGGCATAACCGTCAAGGTCCTTGATCCCTCCGACACCGTTATGCGGGTCCAGATTTCCTTTGAGGGTAAACTTCCCGGTTTTCCCCAGGAAGCTTATTATCTTGATGAGATCAACTCGGTCTTTGCTTCCGATCTTGACGGTGACGGAGATAAAGAGTTGATCGCTTTTGGTACGTCTTCCAGCTCCGGTGAGCGCAGGATAGGCTTTGCCTGGCGCTCAGACGGTTCGCCCTACAATGGCTCTGAACCTATGTTCCTCACGTTTGACGATCAGCTTGCTTCTCCTGCAGCTCTTGGAGACGTTGACGGCGACGGGCTGGATGAGGTTGTGCTTGTCGGAGAGACCGGTCAGATCTCGGTCTACGATCCTGATTCACTCGTTGGCGGGGTGGCCGTTCAAAAACAAGGATTTCCCTTCCGCATGGATGGCCGCAGCTTTGCGGCACCCATGCTTGCCGATCTTGACGCGGACACGGATCTTGAGATCCTTACGGTTGACGAGTTTGGAAAGGTCTATGCAATAGACGTAGAAGCCGATACGGCTAAGGTTCTTCCCGGCTATCCCCTTGATATAGGTGAGGAGGTAAGGCCGGGTTTCGCGTTGGTCCAGCGCTCACCAGCCAGATTTGCTCTGCTTGCCACCTCAGGCCGGCTTTATCTGTTTGATGCGGCCTGCAATCTTACCGAAGGCTTTCCATTGGAGTTGGGGATAGGTTCGTCCCAGAACGTAATTCCACCAATTGTTGCGGACGTTGACGGCGACGGCGAGCGTGAGATTATCGCCTTCGTTTACGAGTACAACGATTATCGATACGCGGCTATTTCCCAGGATGGAACCGTCAAATACCGCTCAAGCCGCACCTTTGCTTCGCCTGTCACCTCGCCTGCGCTTGCCGATCTTGATTCCGACGGCCTGCCTGAACTCTTATTCGGCTCTGCCAACGGTCTGTGGGCGCTTGACGCCAACGGTGCCGCGGTTTCAGGTTATCCTTTAGTCTTTCCTGAAACCTACGCGGTCCAGGAGCCTTACGAGCACGGCGGATACCTCTACTTTATTACCTTTGAGGAACCATTTGCGTTCCGCTCCTCGCCGGTCGTAGGTGACTTTGACGCGGACGGCGAGGCGGAGATTGCCGCAGGTTCGCCGGATCACGGGGTCTACCTTATCAAACGAGGTGCACGTAAGCCCTACAAAACCCTCTACACCCGCTTCGGTATCGGACAGGCGCTGGCTCTTGCCGACCTTGACGATGACGGAAAACTTGAGGTGATTGCAGGCGCTGAGGGCGGCAAGGTTCACGTCTGGCGCACCACAGGTTCACAGCTTTCCTGGGGCCAGTGGATGCACGATCCGGCCAACACAGGTCTTGTCGAAGATGTCTTTTTCGCCCCGGCTGCTCCCTCGCTTCTGCTATCAGGGCTTTACGTCTACCCCAACCCGGCTCGCTATCACGCGTACCTCCACGTTGTGCTGGGTGATGTGGATGCGCTCAAGGTTCAGATCATAGACATCTCAGGCAAGCTATTGCGAACCGTAGAACCATCCTTCGATCCAAGCATGGCCAACGACATTCCGCTCGATGAACTTCTCACCGATATTGTTCCCGGATTCTATGTCCTTCGCGTTGAGGCCGTCAAAGGCGAAGAGAAAACGGTCGAGCTATACAAACTCGGCGTGATCCGCTAAAGGAGGCCCGGATGAGTTTCATGATCGCTTTGATCTTCGTGAGTGCAGATACCACTCAGATGCCTGATGATGCTCAGGATATGGTAGTTGCGATAACCGAGCCCTCCACGCCCTCCCCGCCCTCCCGCGCAGAAAGGCTCGCGCCACTGGCATCCCTTGTTTTACCAGGGACAGGCGAGCTTATTCGAGGCTACGGGCTAAAAGGCGAGCTTTTTTTGTGGGGCGACGGGCTTGCGATTGCAGGGGCGGCCGGTTTTGGATGGGATGCAGCAAATAAACGCAATTCGTCGAGAAGCATGGCGGTGATTTACGCTGACGCAAATCCCATTAACCGTTCACGGACCTATCTTGGCGCGATGGAGAACTATTTTTCTTCCGACGACTACAACGTCTCTGTGGCCCGCGAGGCCAGAAGCCTTTACCCGGACGATCTTGCGGCCCAGCAGGAGTATATAGCTTCAAACAGTTTTAGGGGCGATGATTTCTGGATGTGGGGCTCGGACTCGTTGTGGACAGAGTTCCTGAACCAGAGGATACGCATGCGCAAGGCGCAGCAGACCTCTACCGCATTTCTGGGACTTATGCTGCTTACACGAGTTGCGAGCGTGATGGATGTTGCGTTTTTCTCCACGATTGGCTCCAGTCGTCTGGGGATAGTTCCACGGTTCGACATCCCAGGTATTCAACTGACCTGGCGGTTCTGATCCATGCGTTTAGAGACCGACTTCCTGATTGTAGGGTCGGGGATGGCCGGGTTGTGGTTTGCCTACCGTGTATCTCGCCACGGCAAGGTGCTCGTTCTTACAAAGAAAGACGATTCCGAGTCCAACACCAACTACGCGCAGGGCGGGATTGCTGCAGCCCTTGGGTCTGACGACTCCCCCGAGATCCACCTCGAGGATACCATCCGCGCGGGTTATGGTCTCTGCGATCGGCAGGCGGTCGAGGCCATGGTCAAGGAGGGGCCTCGTCTTGTCAGGGAGCTTGAGGGTCTGGATATAGGGTTCTCAACCGAGGGGGATCATCTTCAACTTGGTATTGAAGGCGGACACACAAGACGCAGGGTAGCCCATGCCGCCGATACCACAGGTCAGGCTGTAGAATGGGGACTCATCAAGGCGGTGCGAGCGGCCCCCAATGTGACTCTTTACGAGCATCATTTCGTTATCGATCTTTTAACCGATGAGGATGGGCGCTGCTGCGGGGTGCTGAGCTTTGATCGTGAGAGCGGGAAGTTTACAGAGATCCACGCTAAGGTAGTGATGCTTGCCACAGGCGGGCTTTGCAGGGTATACGAACACACCACCAATCCGCCGATAGCAACAGGGGACGGCGTAGCAATGGCATGGCGAGCAGGAGTGAAGGTTGCCGATCTTGAGTTCATCCAGTTTCATCCTACCTCGCTTTTCGGCGCCAGGATAGACGGTCGCGCCTTCCTTATATCCGAAGCGGTTCGCGGTGAGGGTGGGATACTTCGGACACCTGACGGGGAGCGGTTCATGCCCAGGTATCATCCTGATGCGGAGCTGGCCCCGCGCAGCGTGGTGGCACGCGCCATCTACAACGAACTTCGAACGAGAAGGCTTGACTACGTTCTCTTGGATCTCTCATCCATTCCCCCCGCGCACATCCTCAAACAGTTTCCCATGATCGCCGATACCTGTAAGCGTTTCGGGTTGGACATCACGCGTGAGCCTGTGCCGGTGGTGCCTGCGGCTCATTACTCGGTGGGCGGTGTGAGGACCGATCTGTGGGGCAAGACCTCAATCCCTTGCCTTTACGCAGCCGGTGAGTGCGCTCATACCGGGGTTCACGGCGCTAACAGACTTGCATCCAACTCGCTGCTTGAGGCGCTTGTCTTTGCCGATCGTGCTGCCCAGGCCGCTACAACGCAAGAGGCCTGTCCTTTGCCGTCCGAGAAGATCAATCCATTCGAGCGCCAACTGCGCGGCATAGAGGATCCATCGCTCCTCAACTCGCTTGTTTCCTCTCTAAGGCAAACCATGTGGCGTTTTGCAGGTATAGTAAAGTCTATGAGCCAGATGGAGCAGGGTAGGGCTAATCTGGCTGAGCTCTCCCATGAGCTGGAGGCGCTTTACCCGGAGGGAATCTTCAGCCCGGGCATTCGGGAGCTTCGCAACATGCTTCTGGTGGGAGACCTTATCCTGCGCTCGGCACTTTCCCGCAAGGAGTCGCGCGGCCTGCACTACGTTGAGGAGTTCCCCGACACCTTGCCTGAAGCATCTCATACTGTGCTTTCCCCAAAAGATTAATTTACCCTCACCCCAGCCCTCTCCCAGAGGGAGAGGGTGTTGCGATCTTTTAACCGAAGGTTAAAAGGAGCATAAGGGGTTCCCAAACGAACGCAAAGCGTTCGCTTGGGGTAAAAAAGGCCAGCCCGCAGGCTGACCTTTAATCTTTTGCGATCTTTTTAGCCGTAGGCTAGGAGCACTGATTTACCATTCAATCATGTGTATGGCGTTGTTCCAGTCGGCAAGTATCGCCTGGGTAAGGAGCGAGGGTGACGTAACCCAGACGTCCATGAGTTTACTTCCTATCGTGATGGTGCCGAGGTATTGTGGTTTTCCGGGGTAGTTAATGTCTATGATACGCAAGCCGTACATTCCGTCGGCCACATAGGCTATACCTCCAGAGGAGTAGATTCCCTGGGCATCATTGCCGTTTTCCGTATCTTTCCACTGGGCAACCTTGGTAGGATTGCTCGGCGTGGCTACATCAAATATGAGTAGCCCTTCTGAAGAAGCTGCTACATAAGCGTAGGAGCCTGAGACGTAGACACGATTTGCCGCATCGTTGGTGGAAGTTATGCTCACGAATTGCACAGGATTAAGACCCGGATTCATACTCAGAATTTCAAGGCCTGCATCCTGTACCGTTACGAAGATGTGGCCGACGGTTGCTTGGACATCAGTGGGCTCGTCGTGGAGTGTGTCGATATCGAGGATAGCTCCTGGGTTGGTGCGATCAAAGAAGACGATGGTGTGAGTGGTTGTGGCCGGGTCTGTACACCCTACAAAGATAAAGTCGCCGAGCGCGTATACAGCCCTGGCCTCTCCACCTAAGTCTGAAGCGGGTACGATTGTCACACTATCTGGATTCATGGGATTGGTGATATCGTAAGCCATGTAACCAGCTTTGCCGAACGCCACGTGGAGTAGATTTCCTGAGATTGTCAGATCGTACGCATAAGCAGTGGGGTTGTTGTTAGGCTGCGGAATAACCGATCCGGGAACAGGTCCTGTCGGGCTTATCGTAAAGCCATAAACCCCTCGTTCCCTGGCGGCACAGAAGATGTAGTTACCGGTGTTGGCAAGACGCACGCCGTGTCCTCCACCCAGGGACTGGGTCCCGACGAGGTAGAAGCTCTTCGTTGTGACCTCAATCTCATTGGAGAAGGCCATATTGTCGCTGGAGTCAATCGTCGCCACTACGTAGTAGTAGTCGGTTCCCGGGTCAAGGCCCTTATCCAGGAATATCGTGTCATTGCGAGTCTTGCCTTGATCGTAACCGATACTGGCGATGACCTTGCCGTTTTCCCTGGCGTTTTCCTGTTCATCCGAGCGGTAGAGCTTGTATTCATACCAGGTGGGATAGTCACTGCGATTCCAGACGAGTGTTACTTCGCGGGTAGTTGTATTTAGAGGGGGGAGTAGTTTTACCGCCGGAATCGCCACGTAACCCACGGCGATGACGAGAGAGGCGGAGTCTACGGCCCCGTGACCGTCGCTAACGGTAACGTGAAAGCCGTAGTCGCCGAGTTCTTCAGGGGCAATCCAGTCAAACTGGGAGCCTGTGTAAGCGGTAACCTCGTCAACTGACTCCCAATCGTAGGTTAACGGGTCACCATCCGCATCGGTAGCGGTGCAGGAGATGGTGGCTTCATCGCCAGGCTCAACCAGGCTGGGTGCTGTAACCCCTGTTATTTGGGGTGGATGGTTGCCGCAACCTGTCAAAGCCACGAATATCACTGCAACTAAAGCTGCCGAAACGAGAAAACGTTTCGCCATGCGACCTCCTTGTTTATTCATGATTAAAATTGTAAGGATTTTTAGGGCTTTGTCAACCCCCCTGTAGAGGTAAACTTAGCAACCCGGAAATCCAGGGCCACTTGACGCAGGCGGCTTTTTTTTTATAATCACAATTAGATGGTAAAAAAAGGTCCCGTGTCAAAGTTAAAGGAGGAACTTCGCGCGAAAGAAGCGGAACTTGCGGAGATTCAGTCCCTTATGCTGCGTAAAGCCGCCGAGTTCGATAACGCTCGCAAGCGCTGGCAGCGCGAGCGCGAAGAACTTCGAATCCAGGCCCAGGCCGAGGTGCTGGGAGCGCTGGTAGAGATTTGGGATAACTTCGAGCGCGCCCTGGTGGTAATAAATGAAGATAACGAAAAAACGTTCGATGCATACAGAAAGGGTGTGAGACTTATCTTCTCGCAGTTCTCGGATGCTCTTGCAAAGTACGGGTTAATCCAGTATAGTTGTCTGGGCCAGGGGTTTGATCCTGCCAGGGCAGAGGCGGTGGGGCATGTGGAGAGTTCCGAGGCGCAGCCAGGGCAGATTGTAGAGGAGCTCAAGAAGGGATTTATGTTGGCTGATCAAGTCCTGCGTCCTGCGCAGGTGATCGTGGCCAGAGAGGTTAAAGAAGAGAAGAAAGAAGCTGAAGCTTCAAAGGATACCACGGATGAAGAGCGACCCCGTGGCGACAAGGAGGATTAAGGAACAATGGCAAAGGTTATCGGTATAGATCTGGGAACCACCAACTCATGTGTGGCGGTGGTTGAGGGGGGGCAGCCGGTTGTGATACCAAATCCTGAGGGTGGCCGAACCACGCCTTCGGTGGTGTCCTTTGGCAAGGAAAGGCTGGTCGGTATCCTGGCCAGGCGTCAGGCGGTGCTGCATCCCGATGAAACGATTTACTCCATCAAGCGATTTATGGGCAGGCGCTACTCCGAGGTCGCCGATGAGCGTAAGAAGGTCTCCTTCAAGGTAGTGCCCGCTGACAACGGTGATGCCTGGGTCGAGGTGGATGGCCGCAAGATGGCCCCGCCCGAGATCTCGGCCATGATCGTGCAGTATCTCAGGAAGGCGGCTGAGGCTTACCTTGGAGAACCTGTAAAGCAGGCGGTTATCTCTGTTCCGGCCTACTTCAACGACTCCCAGCGTCATGCTACCAAGGACGCGGGCAAGATTGCCGGACTTGAGGTTCTGCGAATAATCAACGAACCTACCGCCGCTGCGCTCGCCTATGGTTTAGATAAAAAAACGTCGGCAAAGGTGGCGATCTACGATCTGGGCGGCGGAACGTTCGACATCTCCGTTATCGAGGTTGACGTGGAGGCCAAGACCATCGAGGTGCTTTCCACCAACGGGAACACCCATCTTGGCGGCGACGATTTCGATCAGCGGATCATGGATTACATCATTGCCGAGTTCAAGCGCGAGCAGGGGGTTGACCTTTCAAATGATCGTTCGGCCATTGCACGTATCAAGGAGGCGGCTGAGAAGGCGAAGGTCGAGCTTTCCTCCAGTTTAGAGACAACCATCAGCCAGCCGTTCATCGCCTCGGATCCTGATAAGGGTCCCTTGCATCTTGAGATGTCTATGACCCGCACCAAGCTTGAATCGCTTGTTGGCGATCTGGTGGAGGGCAGCTTCGGTCCGGTCAAACAGGCGCTTTCGGATGCAAAGGTTACCCCTGCCGATATCAGCGAGGTGATCCTTGTCGGCGGTCAGACACGCATGCCTATGGTTCAGGAACGTGTCCGTCAGTTCTTCGGAAAGGAACCTCACAAGGGCATCAACCCTGACGAGGTGGTAGCCATAGGTGCTGCCCATGCGGCGTTGGCGGCGTCGCCTGAAGGAGCTGCCGAGGAGTCCCTTGTTCTGCTTGATGTAACACCGCTTTCTCTCGGCATAGAAACCCTGGGCGGGGTGATGACTACACTTATCCCTCGCAACACCACCATCCCTACAAGGAAGGCTGAGACCTTCACCACGGCTGAGGACGGCCAGCCTGCGGTGACCGTTCACGTGCTTCAGGGCGAGCGTCCCATGGCTCGAGACAACCGCACTCTCGGTCGTTTCGAGCTTGATGGAATCCCGCCTGCTCCCCGAGGCGTGCCCCAGATTGAGGTTACCTTCGACATAGACGAGAACGGCATCCTGGATGTCTCCGCAAAGGATAAAGGCACCGCAAAGGAGCAATCCATCCGCATAACCGCCTCCTCCGGTCTCTCAGATGAGGAAAAGGAGCGCATGGTCAAGGAAGCCGAGGTTCATGCGGCAGAGGATCACAAGCACCGCGAGGTGATTGACGCCCGCAACAAAGCCGACGGATTCATCTACTCGGTAGAGAAGAGCATGCGGGAGGCAGGCGACAAGGTTGCACAGGCCGACCGCAAGGCCATAGAAGAAAAGATTGCCGCCCTCAAGGAGGCGATGAAGGGCGAGGACGTAGCCGCCATCAACAAGGCCCAGGAGGAGCTCCAGCAGGCCTCCTACAAGCTCTCCGAGGTTCTCTACAAGCAAGCAGAACCTCAAGCCGGTGGTCCTCAGGCAGGACCTCAACCGGAGCCCGGCCCGGAGCAGGGCGAGGCACAAAAAGAAGCCGAGGACGTTCAGGCCGACTACGAGGTGCTTGACGACGAAGACCCGCAACACACCTCTTAACGAGCGCTATGGGTGTAATGCTTTGATTAATAAGATGTTACAGTTGACTCTCAAAAGTGTCAGATGAATGCTAGCTTGTGGCAGGGTTTGAGTACTCCGAGAATCCTTTCAAGGGCTGAGGAAAGGAGTGTTACGGGTGGCTGCTAAAAGAGACTACTACGAGGTTCTTGGTGTTGATAAATCGGCTTCCGAAAACGATATAAAGAAGGCCTACCGCAAGCTGGCCCGCCAGAATCACCCTGACGCCAACCCTTCGGACCGTGAGGGCGCGCGCGAGCGCTTCAAAGAGATAAGTGAAGCCTACGACGTGCTCTCTAACCCCAAAAAGAAAGAGCTCTACGATAACTTCGGCCACGAAGGGGTGAACCGTCAGTACGGACCGGCCGGCTTCGACATGAACGACTTCTTCCGCCAGCACCGCAGCGAGTTCGAGGCGGATTCCCTCTTCGGAGACATCTTCTCCAGCCTGTTTGAGGGTTTTTTTGGCTTCGGCGGGACAGGATTCAGGAGAGCCGATCCTCGCCGCAGGATGGGAGGCGACATCCGTATCAGGATTTCCCTCTCTTTAGAAGAGATCGCGGAAGGTGTTAACAAGAAGGTTCAGGTCTCCCGCTACGATCGCTGCGAGGCGTGCGTGGGTAAGGGCGGACACAACCCTCAGACCTGCTCCACCTGCCAGGGCAGGGGACAGGTGGTTACCGTTTCCCGCTCCTTCTTCGGTTCGTTCCAGCAGCGCCAGACCTGTCCGGCTTGCCGCGGGACAGGCGAGACCTTCAGAGAAACCTGCAAGGAGTGCGGTGGTTCCGGCAGGGTCAAGAAGTCCCATAAGATAGAGATAAACATCCCTGCCGGGGTATCCGCAGGCAACTACATGCGTATGAGGAACGAGGGACATTGGGGTCCGGGTGGGCGCGGTGACATCATAGTCGAATTTGAAGAAAAGGCCCATGACCTGTTCCGCAGGATCGGCGACAATGTCATGATCGAGGTTCCCATATCCTTTACACTCGCTGCACTTGGCGGCCCAATAGAGGTTCCGACCCTCAACGGGAATAAGAAGGTAAAGATTCAGCCCGGCACCCAATCGGGTGCCGTCTACCGCATCCACAAACAAGGCATAGGGCATCTTAACGGCGGCAAGGGCGATGAGCTTGTTCGCATCGTCGTTCACACACCGAAACGGGTCTCCGCCGATCAGCGAAAACTCCTCAAAGAGCTTGCCTCAAAGGACTACAAAGTCCCCAGACCTCGTAAACCAGAGCGATGAAGGAACTTTTCTACGCACCATCTCGAATGATCTCAGGCCGCAGGATAACGATTCGTGGTGAGGAGGCGCACCATATCTTCAAGGTGAAGCGTCACCGGCGGGGGAATCGTATCCTTGTGACCGACGGGGAGGGCTCCGAGTATCAGGTGCTTGTAAGCTCGGTCTCGGACAGCGTGGTGGAGGGTCAGATCATCACCACCCTTCGGAAACCACGTGAACCACTGCTTGAGGTAACGTTGGCTTTCGGCATAATAAAGCCCCCCCGGATCGAGACACTGTTCGAGAAATGCACCGAGATGGGAGTCAACGCTTTTCAACCGCTGGTTACATCACGCACCGTCCCTGAATGGGAGGAGGAGAAGAAGGTGCCGCGCTTCGAGAGGATTATCGTTTCCGCCATGAAACAGTCAATGCGTTCGGTAGCCCCGCAAATCCTTCCCCTACTTGACTTGCGCGATTTTCTTGCTATAATACCTGATTATGATCATACCTTGGTGGTCTGGGAAGAAGCGCGTCACCAGCTGAGAGAAAGATTGACGAAAAGGCGCGTCAGGCGTCTTTTATTGGTAATAGGTCCGGAGGGCGGTTTTGCGCCTGATGAGATAGAGTGGCTTAGCGCTGCAGGAGCCAAGGTCTTTTCGTTGGGGCCGCGCAGGCTGCGATCGGAAACCGCAGCTTTAGCTGCCCTGGCGAATGTCTACAATCTCTACGATGCCTAACGACGCACCGCATCAAAGCTGCGACGGCGTCGTTTTGGAAGAACGCATTCCAAAAGCGTTCTTCATGGATATGAATAAAGAACCCTTAAACGCCGTAGAAAGGAGGTGAATCTATTGGCAGGTATTAGTGTCCGCGAAGGCGAGTCGTACGAGAGTTTTATGAGACGATTCCGCCGCGCCTGTGAAAAGGCGGCGGTTTTGCGCGACTACAAGCGTCATCAATTTTATGAGAAGCCGAGCGAGAAACGCAAGCGCAAGATAATCGAGGCCCGACGCAGGGCATGGCGTCGTCGTCAGAAGGAGCGGTACTAGGGTGATTGCCACAGAGACGTTCGAGCGTCTCGATTTTGCGCGTATCCGCACTATCCTGAGCGAGAAGTGTGCAACGATGCGTGGCAAGCGGCGTGCAGAGGTCTTGGCTCCCTGCCGGGGTGCCCAGCAGGCCAGAAGGCGGTTTGCCGAGACCGAGGAAGCACTACGCTTTCCTCACACGTTGCCCTTCGGCTTATGCGCACCCGGTGACGAACTGCTTGCAAAGCTTGAGAAGGAAGCCTACCTATTACCTTTAGAGTTCCTGAAACTGGCTCAGGTTCTGGAGGGGCTTGAACGTATTACGCGCGCGCTTGCTTCAGCCAGACGGGAAGGATTTCCTCTCCTAAGAGAAACGGGTGACATGCTTACTACCTTTGATGATCTTCGCAGTGGTATAACGGCAACGGTGGACGAGGAAGGTGTCAAGGAATCCGCCTCCCCGCGTCTGGGAGAATTAAGGCGGGCTATGGCTGCGGCGCGCAAAGAGGTGCTGCGTACCCTTGAGGCGTCGGTTGCTTCTGGCAAAGAGATATTTCAGGACTCGCCCATACACTTCCGCGAGGACAGGCTTGTGCTTGCCGTGCGCAGGGACCGTGAGTCCGAGCTCGAAGGCATAGTGCACGGCACATCAAGCGGCGGGGCAACGGTTTTTGTAGAGCCTTTCGAGACCGTTGCCGCTAACAACCGATTGCGTCGTCTTCGTGATGAAGAACGCGAGGAGGTTGAACGCGTGCTTCGAGCGCTTGCCGGAGCCGTCCGGGAAAACCTTGCGGATATCCGCACCAGCCTTGATGTGGTGGCCGAGCTTGACTTCATCTTTGCCAGAGCGGAGTGGGCGAGGCGCTTTAAGGCTGAGGCTGTAGATTCGGCGGGCGAGGTAATGGAGCTTCTTGCCGCTCGACATCCCTTGCTCGCCCTGAAGCGAGAGGTGGTTCCGCTTGACCTTAAGCTTGATCCTTCCGTCCGGGTGCTTCTTATCTCCGGCCCCAACGCTGGCGGCAAAACCGTTGTTCTCAAGACAATCGGGCTTGCGGCCTTGTTTTCTTCCTCCGGGCTTCACGTGCCTGCCTCTCGCGACACCCGCATCCCCTTCTTCCGCAAGGTTTTCATGGACATAGGGGACGAGCAGTCCATTGACGACGACCTATCAAGCTTTACCGCGCACCTTGCCAACCTGCGAAAGATACTTGCGCAGGCGGACGAGGAGTCGCTTATCCTTTTGGACGAGCTTGGCGCATCAACCTCGCCTGAGGAGGGTGGTGCCCTGGGTATGGCGGTTCTTGCAGCCCTTGCCAGGAAAGGCGCAACGGTGATAGCCACAAGTCACCTTGAGTCTCTTAAGTACTTCGTAGAAGAGAATTCCTCGATGCAGAACGCAGGCATGGAGTTTACCGATCACCCGACCTACCGGCTCATCGTGGGTATTCCGGGTACGTCCAACGCGCTTGAGGTCGCTGACGAGGTAGGATTTCCCAGTCAGGTGCTTGACGAGGCGCGCAGCTTCTTAAGGCCTGAGCTTTTAGAGTCCTCATCCCTTATCGCCAAGCTCTCCAGCGAACACCGCAAGGCCGAAGAACTGCGTGAGGGGCTTGAGGAAAATCTCAAGGAGACAGCTCAGGCAAAGGCCCGCTTCGAGCGCGAGGGGACCGAACTTGCCGAGCGGCGCAAGCGGTTTGATGCCGAGATGATTAGGGAGCGCGAAATGCTGCTTTCTGAGGCGCGCCGCGAGATTGAAAACCTGGTGCGCGAGATAAAAGAAACCCAGGCCTCACGGGAATCCATCCTTAGAGCCAAGGAGTTCGTGGACGCTCAGGGTTCTGCCCTGAGAGCGGATCAAGAGGAGACAGAACAGTCCAGGACAGCCCCAGGATTAGCAGAAGGCCTAAGGGTTAGCTCACGTCGGCTTAAGCGCGAAGGGGTGATAGCCGAGATCAATGAGCGCTCCGGCGAGGCCTTGGTTGAGTTCGGTACCCTGAAGATGGTCAGGCCTTTGAGTGACCTTTCTCCTGCCGAGGGAGAGTTCAAAGGGTCCCTGACCGAAGTGAACTCATCTGCCGGAATACAATCGGATGCGGAGTTTAATCCCAGGCTTCATCTTCGAGGGATGTACGCAGATGAGGCATACGATCGTCTCCTGGCACACGTCAGCGAAGCTTTAGCCCTTGGGGTCAGTGAGGTGGCCATAGTTCACGGCAAAGGGACCGGGGTGCTTCGCAGCATGGTGATGGAGTTCGCAAGGCGGGATAAGCGAGTTTCCTCGTTCAGGGTAGGCGAACCTTTTGAGGGAGGCGACGGCGTGACCGTGTTGAAGCTGGCGTCATGATTCCTCAGGAGGTAATCGAACGGGTTCGGGCCGAAACCGATATAGTCGGGCTTATCGGTTCCTACGTAAAGCTCAAGCGTTCAGGCAAAAGCTTTGTCGGGCTTTGTCCCTTTCATCAGGAGAAGACCCCATCCTTCAACGTAAGCCCTGATCGTCAGGCCTACTACTGCTTCGGGTGCGGTGCAGGTGGGAACGTCATCACCTTCATCATGAACTACGAGAACCTCTCGTTCCCCGAGGCGGTTAAGCAGTTGGCCGAGCGATTGGGTATAAGGATCGAATACACGGCTGAGGACGATCCAACGAAGCCTATGGTTGATGCGTTGGGGTTGGCGCACAAGATCTATACCGAAACCCTCTGGTCACAGGACGGTTTAGATGCTCAGCGTTATCTGGTCGAACGAGGTTTGAATAGGGAAACGGTCAAGGGTTTCGAGCTTGGTCTTGTGCCACACGATACCTCGCCTCTTCTTTCAAGAGCCAGAGAGGCAAAGCTTGCCACCAAGGTTTTAAGCGATGCCGGGGTCCTGGGCAGCAGTTCAGGCAGGCTTTATCCCTTTCTTGCCGGACGCATCGTATTTCCCCTGCGGACGCCTTCAGGCAGGCTTGTGGGGTTTTCAGGTCGCGTGTGGGGAGATGATCCCAATCCTGCCAAGTACGTCAATACACCTGAAACCAGGCTGTTTAAGAAGGGCAGGCTTCTTTACGGACTTCACAAGTCACGGCCCTATCTCAGGCGAGAAGGTGCTCTGCTTGTGGAAGGACAGATGGATGTCTTAAGGCTTGCACAGGAAGGGTTCCACAACGTGGTGGCGCCCCTGGGAACGGCCTTCACAGGCGGGCAGGCCAAGGTTCTTTCCCGGTACACGGATAAGGTTATCCTTGTCTTTGACGGTGACGAAGCCGGACGCAAGGCCGCGCAGAGGGCGCTTGCAGAGGTGCTTGCAGCCGATCTTGACGTAAAGCTTCTCCTGCTTCCAGAAGGCGAAGACCCCGACTCCTTTCTTGCCTCTCACTCCTCACAGGAGTTCAACTCTTTGCTCGAACAAGCCCAGGAACCCATGGGGTTCGTCTATAACCTGCTTTCCCCTTCCACAGCCGCAGATCGAAAGAAGGCCGCCGAGGCTATGGTATCACTTATCAGTCGTGTGCCTGATCGCTTACGTCGCGAATTGTACCTTGACGAGGCGGCAAACCTTATTAGAATTGATAGGAAGGTGTTGGCAGAGCTGGCGAGACCCGCTAAGTCAGGGAATGCGAAGAGTCCAAAACCGGCTACCGGCTCCCCGGATTCTGAGGAAAGGCTGTTGAGGATGATGATTCAAAAGGCCGAGTTTGTTCGTCTGGCTGTCAAGAATCTTCCGTTATCTTTGTTTCCCGAGGGGGAGAGACGGGGGTTTTTAGAAAAGCTCTATGGTGTGGCCGCTCGCAAAGGGCAGTTTAGCACAGGAGAGATACTGGATTTGCTCTCGCCAGAGATGCAGAGTCAGGTTTCCCGGTGGAGCTTTTCAGATGTCAGCTACTCACGCGAGGAGTTCACACGTGCGTTAACTCACTACCTTTACAGGCGCAGACGAGATGCTCTGCGTCGTGAACTTACGCAAGCCGAACATTCAGGGGATGCTGAGCGTGCACGCAGCATCCTTGTTCAGTTGAATGAGTTAGATAAGGAAAGCAACAAAATCTATCAGGAGATATGAATAAGAAAGCAAACGTTCAAGCAGCCGCGATAACCCTAAGCGGCAGAGAGGTTGCGGATAAGATCCTTACCCAGGTTAAGGATCGCCGGACTATAACCTATAAGGAACTTGAGAGCTATCTGCCCGAAACCTACGTTTCCTCTGAGGAGGTAGATGAGATAATAGTAAGGCTTAGAGAACACGGGGTAAAACTTGTGGCAGAGGGTGAGATTATCCATGAGGGACCAAAGGAGAAGACCTACAAGCTTCCTCGTGCCAGGGGGCGCAAGGATTCTACCCGGTCGTACTTCAAGGAACTCAACAAGTTCGGGCTCCTTACCAAGCAAGATGAGGTCCGCTACTCCCGCCGTATGGAAGAGGGTTACATTCAGCTGCAGCATGAGATATTGGGAACCTCGGGGATGCTCGATCAGCTTCTTGAGCAATGCAGAGCGGTGGAGAATGGGGAGATGCACGTGGACCAGATCGCCAAGCCTGACATCGACTCGGTCATCGACAAGAGGTTATACCAGCGCTGGAAACAGAGTTTTATTCGTAACTTCCATAAACTTGAAGAGTTAAACGGGCAGTTGCGTGAGGCAACCCGGCGACGCAACCGGACCAAGGAAGAGGAGAAGGAGGTAGAAAAGCTGCGCGATAAGATCCATAAGAAAGTAATGAATCTTTCCCTGCAATCCGAGATGGTCAAGGAATACACCGGGCGATACAAACGGGAGATCTCCGAACTTATCACGATGGCCAGTCGTGTTGATGGACTCAAGGCGAAGGCTGCCAGTAACGCATCCGAATCAGCCAGCCCCGAGTTCCACGAAGCTCGCACGGAACTGCGTCGCGCCGAGCGCAACTTCGGGCGAACCGTAAAGGAAACAAGAGAAAGCCTTGCTCGCTTAGAACAGATGGAGGCAAGCATTCTGCGCGCCCGCGACCGGATGATCGAAGGCAACGTTCGCCTGGTTATCTCCATCGCCAAGCGATACACCAACCGGGGGCTTGAGTTCATAGACCTCATCGCCGAAGGCAACTGCGGACTCATCAAGGCGGTTGAGAAGTTTGACTACAAGAAGGGTTATAAGTTCTCTACCTACGCAACATGGTGGATCAAGCAGGCAATCACCCGGGCAATCGCCGATCAGTCTCGCACCGTCCGCGTGCCTGCCCATATCATAGACGCTATAAACAAAATAACCCGCGTATCACGGCGCTTTATACAAAAACACGGCCGCATGCCCGCTCCGCACGAAGTCTCACACTATCTACCAACCTTTACCGAGGATAAGGTTAAGTTCCTCACCAACATAGCGCAGTATCACGTCTCCCTTGACAAGGCAATAGATGACGACAACTCCTCGTTCGTCGGCGACTTCATCTCCGACGACAAGACCCCGGTTCCCACCTATCACGCGGCGCGTTCGGTTCTGGATAATCGGATTGATGACGCCCTGGCCACGCTTTCAAAGCGCGAGGAGACGGTGCTTCGCCTGCGCTTCGGCGTTGACGACGGTGTTCAGCGCACACTTGAGGAGGTTGGTCAGATCTTCAACGTGACCCGTGAGCGAATCCGACAGATTGAGGCAAAGGCGTTAAAAAAGCTTCGCGACCCATCGCGGCGGAAAATCTTTGATCCCTTAAAGGAGCTGCTGCGGTAACCTTCATTGATACGTAGTTTAAGGCCGCCAGAGGGCGGCCTTTTTTATACCCCACTGGACTCAAAAGCACTAAAATCCGGTAAAAAAAGCTGGTCAAAAAGGGGACAAAAAGGGGACAAAAACTGGACAAAAAGGGGACAAAATCGCGACTTCGTCGCAATTTCAAAATGCAAAAGTCAAAATGCAAATTTAAGGGGCTGACGACAAGGGCGCGACTGCGTCGCAATTACAGATTGAAGATTCAAGATTGAAAGATTGCAGATTGGAAGATTAGAAGATTCAAGATTTAAAGATTGCTTCGCAAGCGTCATCCTTCGGAGCAAATTGCAAATTTTAAAATGATGGGGTGAACGCGCAGGCAA